>MDTE01063873.1_pt1 | contig 19327 bp, 25 predicted proteins | sample 811231 | NCBI WGS metagenome assembly MDTE01 (sample SAMN05326651, study PRJNA326480) | marine metagenome | isolation source: seawater | place: Indian Ocean: Red Sea | collected 2010 | reverse complement strand
CCATGCCGAACCCGGAAGTCAAGCCCTCCTGCGTCGATTCCGGTACTGTGGTGCGCAAGCCCACGGGAAAGGTCGTCGCTGTGCCACTCTCCTTCACATCCCCGCAACAAATTTACCGCCGACGGCAGTCATGAGCAGGGAAGAGCATGCCAATTTCCACAGGAGACATACTCGGCCACTCTCAAGTTGGCGTATATCTTAGCGTAGTGGGGGACGTTTTATTCGTACCTGGGACACTGGAGTCAGAGATCGTCGAAGAGGTAGAATCATCCTTCGAGATGGAGACGCATCGTTTCCTCGTAGGTGGATCTTCTCTGCTAGGAAGCCTGCTTAGAGGAAATAGGAAGGGAGTCGCAGTAGCCGATATCGCCACTCAGGAAGACCTCGATGAGCTTTCCAGCTTCGGGGACGTCGTAGTCTTGGAGAGCGGAGTAAATGCTGCAGGAAACCTGATGGAATGCAATGACAATGGAGCCGTGGTTAGCACCACCATACCAGAACTAGGTGCAGAAATGATTTCTGACGTACTGGGAGTCACCGTTGCCCGAACAGAGGTGGCAGGGCACAACACCGTCGGAAGCATGGTAGTGGCAAACAACAAGGGAGTTCTGGCCCATCCTGATGTAAAGACATCCGAGGTCGAGTCAATTGAGTCTGCCCTAGGAGTCCCCGTCATGGTTGGAACAGTAACATTCGGGTCGCCTTTCGTAGGTGCAGGATGCTGTGCAAGCGATAGCCACGCACTAGTTGGCGCTGGATCCACCGGACCCGAGTTGAACAGGATCGAAGACGCATTGGGGCTAATCTGATTACTCATCAGAGTCGTCCGATTCTTGTTTCCATGATGACGGGATCCACGACCAGGGCCTTGCTAGCGCAATAAGTCCGAAGACAAAGAAAGCAACACTGGCCTTAATACTCAGAACAGCCCCATCGTATGATCCCTGGCAGATGCCCCCACAGGTCGTAGGCCCGAATATGGGGTTTTTGAAAATCACGATAATAAGGAAAACCATCCCAAGTAGGACCATCATTGCAATGGAAAGGATGCTGAGCCCTAGGAAGGTGAAACCAATTGCACGAGCATTATCTCCCTCGAAGTTAACAACTTCTTCCTGTATCGACTTCCAAGTGTTATCAGAGGGGTCCCTGTAAACGTTAACCATCTCTGTGGGCACCTCTTTCAGACCAAGCGAATATGAAAATGAGACAGCAGTAGCCAAGAATGCTAGAACCGAACAGATTGACAAGCAAGATCCCAATAGCCAGAAGTCATCATTGTCTGGTTGACTCATGATTAGATTCACTCCAACTCTATTTAGAATAATAGTCACGACAAGCATCGCAAAAGGAACTCTGAACTTACTAAGATTCATGTTTTCACGATTGTCCCAGACCTAATCAAAGATTTCCCGGAACCATCATGAATAGAGAAAATAGAACACGATGCTACGATTCCCGTACAAACATGCAGACAGGCAGGCCCGAATGGTGGGATGATGCAGTTGATCACCTCTCTAAAGATCCACTCATAGGGCGGTTAGTTGGGGATTATCATGGAGAAGGGCTATCTGGTCGAGGAGAAATATTTCAGACATTGATCCGAAGCATAGTTGGCCAGCAAATTTCTGTAAAGGCCGCAGATTCAATCCACGGTCGCTTAGAGAATTTATGCGGTGAAATAAGCAGGAAGTCAATTGGGGCATGTTCGGTCGATGACCTAACTTCTTGTGGTTTATCTCAAAAAAAGAGCATTTACATTCATGCAATCTCCACCAGCGACGCCCCAATTCTTCCCGAGGGTTATGAGGAACTGGATGACGAGGCAATTATCGCGCATCTTGTGAAGTTCAAAGGAGTAGGGCCTTGGACTGCTGAGATGATGCTAATCTTTTCCTTAATGAGGCCAGATGTTCTGAGCTTGGGCGATCTGGGAGTAGTTAAGGGGATACAAGGACTTGCTCCAGAGGCACTTACCAAGGAGGAAATGACCGTAGTGGCAGAAGATTGGCGTCCATTTCGCACTGCTGCATGTTGGTTCCTATGGAGGTCATTGGACCCCCATCCTGTAGAATACTGACAGATTTAACAAAATCTAGAATTTCGTGTAATCTACCATTTCCTTATCGATTCTGGAGTCTACTTCTGGCAGGGGATACTTCAGCCCAGTGGCAGTGTTGAATAGAATCGCGTGTTCTTCGGGGGAGATTTGACCAGATTCTATTGATCTCCTATATGCTACAGCAGTAGCCGCTCCCTCTGGACAGAGGAGCAAACCATCCCTAAGGCCTATTTCGTTCTGGAATTCCAATGTCTCCTCGTCCGTGACTGCGATGGCGAATCCTCCTGAAGACCTAACTACTTCCAGGATCATGAAGTCCCCAATTGCAGAAGGGACTCTGATTCCAGATGAAATTGTCTCAGCATCTTCCCAGAATTCTGCGAACTCGTCATCGTTTTCCCAGGCCCTAACTATTGGTGCACATCCTGTGGATTGAACTGCAACCATCTTAGGCATCTCGCAATCAATCCACCCAAGCTCCCTGAGTTCATGGAAAGCCTTCCACATGCCGATTATTCCTGTACCTCCGCCAGTTGGATAAAATATCACGTCAGGGAGCTTCCATCCCAATTGCTCTGCTAGCTCTAAACCCATCGTCTTCTTTCCTTCGATCCTGTAAGGCTCCTTTAGGGTAGAAACTGCAAACCAGTCAATATGGGAGGCCCCGTCGGCGATTATCTTCCCACATTCTCCGATTAATCCATTCACAAGGTGAGTTTTCGCACCTTGGATTTGAGTCTCCCTCACATTTATCTCAGGCGTGTTGTCAGGACAAAGAACAGTAGTGATGATGCCAGCTCTTGTTGCATATGCAGCTAGAGCGGATCCTGCATTTCCATTGGTGGGTATGGCCAGATGACTAATCCCCAGCTCCTTTGCCATGGACACCGCAAGAGCCAATCCCCTAGCCTTGAAGGAACCAGTTGGAAGCCTTGATTCGTCTTTCACTGTAACTGATCCGGGTCTTGAGCCAAGAATCTCACATGAACCCACTAAGTCAATTAGGGGGGTTACGACCTCTCCTAGGGAAATTCTGTTTTCCTTCTTGATTACGGGTAAAAGAGCGGAATATCTCCAAAATCCATTCTCCATTGATTCGCCTATGGATTCTCTTGAAACCTCTCTCCTGATCGCTTCGAGGTCGTACCTCACAACGATAGGCTTGCCATCGTCGGAAACAGTGTGGACAGCCCCGGGCTGATATCTCTTACCCGTGTAGGCGCATTCCAAGTGACTGACGTATCTTCCCATTGGCTTCACAGGCCTCGGATGCCCGATGAACATGCCGCCTAGACTGCAGTAGGTGCTACGTGGTCATCATCCTTACTACCAGAGGCCCTTACTCTATCCCAAACATCTTTCATCAGTTTGTCGTGGCAATCCTTGCAATAGTTGAAGCGTTCGTAAGCTTCCCTGAATGAATAAGCCTTCTTTCCGCTCGAGACTAGGAAGCCCTCCGGGGAAAGCCTGCTAACCAAGGTGGATAAATCGCTGCAATCGTCAAAGTCACAATTGGCCATTTCAACCTACGCCTCTATCTTTTCTATCTCTAGCAAGGGGACATTTGCCTCTACCCTCTCACCAGATTCACATCCAATCTTCTTGACCAAGCCGCCAACTGCCGCCTTAATCTCGTTTTGCATTTTCATGGCTTCAAGGACAATAACGACATCTCCTGCTGCTACTGTGTCTCCTTCTGAGACAAGGATGGAAACAACCTTTCCTGGGATGGCCGAAGTGACTATTCCAGAACCCCCAGCTAGTTTTCCTGACGACTTCTTCTTCCTAGGTCTAATCTTACTCACTGAGTCAGATTTTATGGAGTATGTTTTACCTTCCACTGAAACCTCCCATAGGCCTTCTTTGAGCTCTATTTCTACTTCGAACTCTTCGCCATCTACAGTTAGACTCCTCTTCTCTTTCAAGAAATCACCTGTTTACGCTCCTGCTAGATCTAGATTTCAGAAGAGAGCCCTCCCCTATCGACATTCTCCTGTGGGCACTCGACCAGTGGCTCCCAACCGCCCTACCTGCTGAAGGGGATATAGAAACTCCAACAGACTCCTCCAGAAGAACTGAAGCAATAGCAACAGCAAGCATCTTCCTGTCTCTTTCTTCAGAACTCATTTGAATCACAACGGAATGTTTCCATGCTTCCTTTCGGGCCTAGGCTCCTCCTTCTCAAGAAGGGCCCCTAGTGCCTTTATCAGAGATGATCGGGTATCTGCCGGGCTGATTACGTCATCAATATAACCCAAAGCAGCGGCTTTGTATGGATTTGCAAACGACTCCTCATAGTCATCGACCAACCTATCCCGCTCCTGCTCGGGATTCATTGCGCCCCGGATCCTCCTTCTGTGGATGATCTGCACAGCCCCCTTTGCACCCATCACCGCAAGCTCAGCAGTAGGCCACGCTATGTTGTAGTCCCCTCGGATGTGCTTCGAAGACATCACGTCATATGCACCTCCGTATGCCTTTCTCGTAATTACAGTTAGTTTTGGAACAGTTGCCTCTGCGAACGCATACAGCAATTTTGCTCCGTGCCTGATTATGCCCCCCCATTCCTGACTAGCACCGGGCAAGAAGCCAGGCACGTCAACAAGAGTTACTAGGGGGACATTGAAGGCATCGCAGAATCTGACGAACCTAGCAGCCTTGACTGAAGCGTCTATGTCGAGACATCCTGCGAGGTGCAGCGGTTGATTTGCCACGACTCCTATAGAGTGGCCTCCAAGCCTACCTAGTCCAACAACGATATTCTTAGCAAAATCGGACTGCACCTCTAGGAAGCTACCCGAATCCAGAACTTCTTCAATAGCATTGGTCATGTCATATGGGGTGCTGGGGTCTTCTGGAACTAGCTCTTCTAGTGCCGAGCAAGGTCGATCGAAGGGATCACTTGTTTCTTCAACAGGTGCCCTTTCTAGGTTGTTTGAAGGGATTAGAGAGACAAGCTCCCTAACAACATCAAGTGCCGTTTGATCGCTCTCGGCAGTGAAGTGAGTAACGCCCGACTTTGTCGCATGGGTGGACGCTCCTCCCAGCTCTTCGAATCCTACCTCTTCGTTTGTCACCGTCTTGATAACCTCAGGACCAGTAATGAACATGTGTGACGAATCCTCAACCATTACCACGAAATCTGTTATCGCAGGCGAGTAAACTGCCCCTCCAGCACAAGGCCCCATAATTACAGAAATCTGAGGAATCACTCCACTAGATCTAACATTTCTAAAGAAAATCTCTGCATATGATCCCAGACTGGCGACTCCTTCCTGTATCCTGGCACCACCGCTGTCGTTTAGTCCAATAACAGGTGCACCCGTCTTAAGGGCCATGTCTAGAATCTTACAAATTTTCAAACCATGCATTTCGCCTAGGGATCCCCCATAGACAGTGAAGTCCTGAGCAAAGCAGTACACTAGTCTCCCATTTATTGTACCATGGCCACATACTACCCCATCTCCTGGAATCACGTTCCTGTCCATCCCGAAATCTCTGCATCTATGCTCTACCAATGCATCTACTTCCATGAATGAGCCAGAATCAAGGAGTTGTTCTATCCTCTCCCGAGCAGTCATCTTTCCCTTTGCATGCTGCGCGAGAATTCTCTCTTGACCACCTCCGGATTGGGACTTTTCTTTCCTCTTCCTAAGGTCGCCGACCTTGTCCGAGCTCCCACTCACTTATGCAAATGGGAATAGGCCGCCCATGAGCATTCCTAAAATTTGAGAATATTTCATCTCCGGTTGCTTGAAGGCATACGCCCATCTGCAATGACTCAGAGAGATGCGTATAGTAATAGCAAAACCAGGTCTTGACGGCCATGACAGAGGGGCAAAGGTAGTTGCTAGAGCTCTGCGAGATGGGGGTCACGATGTCATCTATACCGGACTAAGGAAGACTCCAGATGAGATAGTTGGGATAGTGAATGACGAGGATGCAGAAGTACTAGGCCTCTCAACCCTGTCCGGTGCCCACGACTCTCTGATTCCCAAGATTTGCGAAGGACTCAGGGAATCAGGATTAGGTGAAGTAATCGTTTTTGCTGGTGGGATTATTCCTCAGAGGGATTTGAAAATTCTCTATAGCTCTGGAGTAAGAGCAGTCTTCGGTCCGGGGACCCCAACCGCAGAAGTCCTCTCTTTCCTAGAAGAGGTCCTATCTAGGAAAGAGAACGGGGACCCTACAGGTGTGGGGGATAGTTTAGGGTGGAACTGGAATTGAACGATCTAGATGAGCTACTAGAATCGGCCAAATTAGGAAATCGACGTAGCCTTTCTCGACTTATTTCAAGAATAGAATCTGGGGAGAAATTCGAATCTCCCTCCTCAAAAAGCTGGACATTGGGAATCACAGGCCCCCCAGGGGCTGGTAAATCTACACTAATTGGGCAGATTGCAAGAAGCTGGATTAACAACGGCGAGAAAGTTGCTGTCCTTGCTTTCGACCCCTCCTCCCCCATTTCAGGAGGCTCATTTCTTGCAGATAGAATAAGGATGGAAGAGAGTGGTTTGCGAGAGAATCTTTTCGTTAGATCCCTCTCTTCAGGAAATATTCCCGGGGCTATTGGACCAAATGTCGAGAATATGTGCATGGCCCTTACGGAATGCGGATGGAGCAGAATCATCATCGAAACTGTGGGTTCCGGGCAATCTGAATTTAGAGTTGTAGCATTCGTCGATAGAATCCTTCTGGTCGATGGTCCTGACAGGGGGGATTTGATACAGGCCGAAAAGGCAGGTGTAATGGAGCTGGCTGATGTAATAGCTGTGAATAAGTCAGACCTCCCCGGAGCAGAGGAAGCTGCCAATAATATCCGATTCTCACTAGGCTTAGTCAGTGGCGACAACAGGAATGTGCATCTTGTATCAGCAAAAAGCGGATCTGGCATAGATTTGCTGATGAAAGATATCGATTCCTGCAAACCAGATATGCCAAGGCAGAAATTAAGGATGAGGGAGCGGCTAATCAGTGAATGGGACTCGCTCCTTCTTGATCATCCAGAAATCGAGTCAGTTCTGGAAAAACTATGTGACAGTTCTATAACTATCACTGAAGCTATTGATGCTATGAGAAACACTTTGCAAAGGGAGGTGGAGTAGATTTCTTCTGAGAGTAGTGATTTGTTTGTAGATCACGTTGAGCATTCGATTGGAGGGATGGGGGGCCATGCATTCAGAAGAGCAACCCACATTTCAATGGTTTCTGTACCTTACTTCTACTATGCCCACGGTGAGCAAATTTCTTCGTGGTTCAATCTTGAACCAAGGGAGTTTGTAAGTACAATTTGCATTTTGATACTATTAGTCGAGGCCATTCGACTCAGGACTGGAATTGTCATAGTGGGACAAAGAGCTTACGAATCCAATCAGATATCTGCACTAGCTTGGGGGTCAATAGCTGTAGCACTTGCGCTGCTAATTGCACCGGACAACGGTAGAGAAGGAATTGATGCTGGAATATACGGTTTCCCATTGATTGCTGCAATGACCTTGGTCGATCCCTTAATGGGCGAGATTAAGAGGGTGAAGAAGGATCTGCGTTTGGCAATTCTTGCAGGACTATTTGCATCATACTCTATTTGGTTTGCTTGTCACTTCTGGATAGGGACTGAAATCATTGTGGCCCTCCTCTTGGCTCCTCTAACTGTGGCTGGCGAGGTCCCTTCGAACAAACTCATAGATGATAATGCTACTATGATCCTATTTCCGTTAACTGGACTGGTCCTTCTATTGCCTTTCCTGTGACTAAAACCCCGTCATGTTTACATCCTGATTTCCTGTCGAATGGTCAATGGACTCTCTCGAAGTAGAAGTAGAGGAAGTTAACAGTCCCGACATGGTCGGTGAAATTTGGGACTCTCCCCTAAAGCAGAGCACATATATGTTCATCTGGGCTATTGCCTCTCTTGCATCCTTTGCAATTTTTTTCAAGTACTTTTAGAACTGAGAGGCAATCATTCTCTCTCTTCTTCTAGAAGCCTGGCCTTCTCCTCTTCTCCTCCCGGTCCGCTATATCCGCCAATAGAACCATCAGACCTAATTGCTCTATGGCAGGGAATCACAATTGGATAGGGATTCTTCGAACATGCATTTGCGACCGCTCTAGCCGAATTGGGATTCCCTATGGAGGTTGCAATCTCCTTGTAACTCCTAGTCTGGCCACGGGGGATTCTTCCTAACTCCTGCCAGACCTTCTTCTGGAATGAGGTTCCACTCAATAGGGCCTTCATTCTGAATCATCAGAGGGTCTTGAGCCCTCCAATTCCTCCATTCCAACAATCTCGTAATTTGAAGGGAAAAGTGCGATAGTTACTCCAGCTACGATGCAGACAATACCCGTCCAGAATGAACCCCTAATCATTAGTTCGATTCCGAGAGCACACAGAATCAAGCCCCCAATATTGGAGACCCACACAAGGGTCTTGAAGGTCGAAAGTGAGACTCCGCTGGTCCTCTTTGTCCTTTTGGGCCCAAACTCTGCCCCGAATCTGATTGGGTCGTCTCCAGCCATACTTTCACCTATCGATCATTATTATTGCATCAGTGGGACATGCCAGCACACACAGTTTACATCCCGTACATGGGTCTCTCAGAATCTTTGCCTTTCTGTTAACATCCACGTTCATGATCGGACTAGACATCGGGGCATCGTAAAGCTCGATTGCATCGTCATCGCAGACTATTGTGCATTGGTCGCATCCTATGCACTGTTCTTCTTTGACCCAAGCAACCGTCTCTGGCCCCCCCTTTAGCTTGGCTTCTTCCTCGGCCCTCATCGAGTTTAGCTGCATCCTAATCCTAGCCTGCTCAGCAGCCCTCCTTTCGATAAGATTCGGAATATCTGTCATGCTATCTCAGTTATCCGCGAGAAGATCATGCTTATCATAGTGAGTTCCTCACCTAGCTCTCGACTCTTCTATTTGTCTAGCAAGGAAGCTTACCACATCTAGTATCTCGAAATCGTGTCTCGGGTCGCCCTCGAACTTTAGGCATTCGAAGTGAGCCACGCACTTCGGGCAGGAAGTCAGCATTATGTCAGCACCAGTTTCCCTGACCTCTTCGAACCTCTGAATCCTTAGGCCCCTGCTGTTTTCGTTGCATGACATCATGCTCGAGACTCCACAGCAAAGTGCATCTTCTCCTGTATGCTCCATTTCCACCAGATTGACGCCATCTACCGAGCCAACTAGATCACGAGGCTCGTCGTAGATGTTCATCTGCCTCCCTAGTCGACATGGGTCGTGATAGGTAACGGTAACATCCTCACTGGTCTTTAGCTCCATGTCGAATCCACTCTCGATTAGGAACTCAGTTGTGTGCATTACCTTCATGTCATCTAGTTCGTAGTCAAGGGCGAATGTCCTGAAGCACTCTGCGCAGGATGTGACTAAGGTTTCGATTCCACTCTCGCCCAACTTCTTCTGATTGTACTTTTTTAGCTTCTCGAATACCTCCGTCATTCCCTGCCACTTCTGATCGTGACCGCAGCACTTCAGGAAGTCCCTGCCTAGGTAGGTCACTTCCTCACCCATCTCCTCGAAAATTGTAAATGCCGAAGTTGTAGCATCCCCCAGATCCATGCTACCCTTGTTTACATGGCTGAAAACCATCTCCTGGTCTATGTAATCGACACATCCGGGATAGTAACCTATGCTTGAGTCGAGAGGGTAATCTTCTACAGGGATGAAGGCATCGTCGGCATCCTCCTCTGCTTCTGCAGCTAGTACTGCCTGAAGTACTGTGTGAGGGATCTCGGCCGCAGGCGGGCCACCCACAACCAGGCTCCTTCTAATGTCGATGTATGAGTCATAGTCAACAAGCTGAGGGCATGCGTTGGTGCATGCTGTGCATGTCAGGCATGAATAAAGCGGGACCCCGTCATCTTCGTTGTTCCACGTGTTGTAGATGATGTTGAGCTTGTCTCCCGCGTTGAATAGCCTTACAGGACAAGCATCATCACAAAGGTCGCAACCATAGCACTTGTTCATTTCCCACTCATATCCCCTAGCCATGCTTCTCATTAGCATGAACACAAGGGCCCCAACTCCTAGGCATGGTATGAATAGCGAATAGATTAGCTTAGCATCCAGACTCTTGGGGTTCTTCTGGAACGTAGGGTTGGCTACTGACATAGAAGCTAGTTGCTCAGAACTCATGCTCTCGTCCGAATCCCTAACTAATGCAGTGCCATCTTCACCTAGAAGTAGGGGCTGATATGAGACAGCAGTGTATTCGTAGATCATGGTCACAGTTTCGTTTACATCCTGGGAGGTCGTTACGAATGAAATGGAGTATGATCTTCCAGACTCTAGATAAATTGTCGCTGATTCACACGTCGTACCACTATTTGACCAAATAACCTCTCCTGCATCATCGCTTAGGGACAGGCTCTGGGAGTGGGAACCAGCACTTCTTACAGTTGTCCTGAAGTTGCACCCTATGTCTGTTGGGACCATGGAAATGCCAAGATCTTCTACTTCGAAATTAATTGTCTCACTAATCTCAATTGGACTTCCATCCGCCAATCCATCATAGGTGTCCTCGTTGGAACCTATGTTCCTAGAAGTTTCCACATCTGCATGTCCGTTAGCCCCGCTGAAGTCGAACATCGTCTCCCTTGTCGGTTGGTATATTCCCCAATCCTTCCAGTAAACAGCGGGCATTACGCACCATTCTGATAATGGATCCCCCTCATGTATATTCTCCCAGGCACTCAGGTGACTAGTCTCTTCGTATGGTAGGCAATTATCTCCCCAGTCATCCCAGACATTCCCCTTTTCAACGTGGATGAGGGTGTCCGAGGGTTGCCCTCTGATGCCGTCAAGCTCTTCCAGCTTGGCATCGTACTGGTACTCCCAGAATCCCATGGTCCCAAGGCCCCTCTGGTTCCAGAAGCCATTCTCGTATACAGGCCAAGTTATTGTGCACAGAAGTACGGTAGTAACTAGCGATCCTACAGCGATTTGCCTTCCAAGGAGTGGAGTCAGCCTGGAGCCCATAGGTCCAATAAGGAATTTCCTAATTGTGAAGTAAAGTAGTACGAAGATGAAAATCCCCGTCAATATCCATGGAATTGAGTTGAAAACCTCAGCAGTCCAGGGGGACTGGGTTCCGCATTGGAAAACTCCATGAGAATTGCCCCAGCAATAGTCGGTCCGGTTCTGAGCGTACATCTCCAGGAAAATATTGATCGAGAAAACAGAGATGAACCAGACATGAGCCAGGTAAACTGCTCCTGCGGTCGCGAACCAAGGGTCTTCTACCCCCCTTTTCTCCCTCTTCCCCAAGATGAATGGTGGCAAGGCTAGGATCATAACAGGGAGTCCAGTAATCAGGGCCCCCCACCAGCCTGCATTCCAGGAAATAATTGGCTGCCCGAAGAACTCGCCTATTGGGCCTGCAGGAATATCGAACTGAGGCAGGTACTCTCCCCATCTAAGATATCCGTATGAGAATAAGACGTACCAGTCTGGGAAAACGAATCCAGCCTGTGCATAGGGATCTGCCGCATTATGCAGTGGAGGCGGGATAATCCAGGAGTAGAATGCTATTACCATGATTATTGATGCGAAAATAATCGTGTCCCGAAGTATTTCCGTGGGCCAGAAAGGATGTCCCGTGAAAACCCTCCTTCTCTCCTCTTCTGCTTCGAGTAAATCCTCCTTCTCACTGATGTATGTATCAGCAATTCTCCCAAATCTCTCAATAAGTCCCAATAAATCACCTCAATGCGGCTCCGCAATCCCCTGGACCCAAACTATGAACAAGTGAGCTAGAATTAGGGCCGTAACAATCACAGGTAGGACGAAAACGTGGAGGAAATACATCCGAACCACAGTTTGCCCAGTAAGGGTAGTGCCTCCGAACATAGCATTTGCAACCCACTCTCCAATTAGGGGTGTAGCCATTGCCATGTTGATCCCAATAGTGGCCGCGCCGAAAGCAAGGCTGTCCCATGGAAGTAGGTAGCCCGAGTATCCGAAGAATATGGTGAAGAACATAAGGGCTACTCCAATTAGCCAATTCAGCTCCCTAGGGTTCCTATATGCGCCTGTGAAGTAAACCCTACACATGTGCAGGAAAACTGCTGCGACCATGAAGTGAGTCGTCCAGTGGTGGATTGATCTGATGATGTACCCGAAAGGAAGCTCCAGCATTATGAACTCCATTGATGCATATGCGGGAGTTGGATCCGATTCTAGATCCCCCCCTGGGACATAATAGAATCCGAGAATTGTACCGGTAATTACGAGGATGATGAAAGCCAAGAAAGATATCCCACCAAGGCAGTATAATGGGTACCAGTACCATATGATCCTGAGCTTGTACTTCTCTGCATGAGTTAGGGGCATCTGCCTATGCATGCTGTGATATGAGTCCTTGCTCATTCCCCAGTAGTCCTGAATCCTGAATCTAGTGTCCAGCCATGAGAAAGCCCAGAGGAAAGCCTTCTCTGCAAGTCCCATACTGCCTGCATTAGACTCAACGGCCCTCAAAATGTCTTTTCGTGGGATGTCATCCCTCTCTCTCCTGAGGGTAAATGCAACAATCACTACTACTATGGCGATGAAAATCCATAGGAACCAGAATTGAATCATATTTCTTTTCTCCTACCCACAAAATGTATACCAATCCAAAAAGTCTGGAAGGGCCTCTATCGTTCCCCCATTAACAGTGAATGGAATGAGTGGCATCCCATAAGGTGCAGGGCCCCCGGTCTTCTTAACTCCGATGAAATCAAACTCCTGACCGTTAGATCTGTTCCTAGCTGTGTTCTTTTCGATCACTGTGTGATCGTATCTGCTCGAGTGGCATATACAGAACGACTTGTTACCGCCACTATCCGTCCCCCCAGGAAGCCAGGTATCATTCGTAAAATCATTAGAGACTAGCTGCCATCCAGGAATGCAACAAAGATGCGGGCATCTAGCGAAGACAATTATCATGTTGTCATGGATGTTAAGTGAGGCATACTCCTCCTTCTCCTCAATCTCGAATCCAGACCCGACGTATGCCCCTCCAGCAGTGTATCCATCCATTAGCTGGAATCGAGGGACGCCAGCATCAAGGGGCTTGTTCTTATTCTCCTCGTGAGGGACGTAAGTTGCAATTACTGGAAGTCCGGACCAGAGTCCAGCAGCACCGGCCATTCCGGTGTTGGAGTTTGATGCCTCATTCTCGAATGCCTGTATGGTCATAGGTTGCTTATCCATGCTACTATACCATACATCAGATCCCTTAGGTACATAGAACTTGATAGCTGAATCTGAGGACCCGCCTCCTGCCTGCCCCATTAAGAACGAAGCAAAACCTACGCTTCCCAATGCAGCGGTAGTGATTAGCCCGGCTGCAGTGTTGAAAGACATCCTCATGAACTCCCTCCTGTCAATTGAACCACTCTTCTCGTGTGAGTTCCCAGCAGAAGATTCCAATGGGCGCAATTTGAATTTCCTTGCCATCATCACACCTCGTATTTCTTCCAAGATTCCGTATCATGACTTGTGATGTACTTGTTCCTTCGATGTTTTACGATAACGACGTCGGGAAGCACGTACTTCAGGTACACTATGCCCATAATTATCAGCGTCAACAGCGTCATCGCTAAGTTGAATGAAAGTAGCTGCTGATCCCAGTGATTGTATAGGCCATATGCCAAAGCGCCAGCCCAGTATAGCGTCCATAGAAGTCCCCAAAGTGCTACTAGAATGATTAACCACGATTCTCCAGAAGGTGAAACGCTAGCTCTAACGATGGTGCCAGCCTTTGGCTCATTGAATACGCCGTGGTCTATAGCTTTGGAGAAAGCTTCCTCTGTAAGGGTCACTTCTTCGAGTGCCGCCCTGGCATCCTCTATGCTAACGACTCCTGATTTTACTTTCCTCAGTAGCTCCAAAACAGCATCGTTTTTCATATCTGATCCCCCCTTCTAAGATGTTTGATCCTGAGCCTTAGTAAGTTACTTCTCCCGCTATAGTGCCTGGAGAACCCATACCTCAAGAAAAATCCACAGAATATTATCACCAGCATTACGGCTGCGAATCCAAGAAGGCCAAGCCAATGTGCCAGAAGTTTGGCACCCATGTGGTGCAAGTCAGTGTGCTGGTCAGTCGGTGCGGGGGGCGTGATGTCTCCATTTCCAGAGAAAACAGTCCTAACCCTTCCATTGTCTACTCCCTCGTCAACAGTTGATGTGAGTCTGTTCCATCGATCTAGACTGGAAGGCGCCATATCGCCATTAACGGAGTTTCCTGCAATCGAGAACGTTACTGCCCCCGTTCCCTCTTCGGGGCTAGTCCAGCTAATCATCCAAGTTCTATCGCTAGTCTTTGCCCCATTATCCGTATGGGTGAGGGAAGATACGTCTCCTTCCCAATTCTGAACATGTTCATCGAATCCTTCTCCAGGACCAAGCAACCCATCGCTAACCCTCATGGAAAAACCCGCTGTGTAGGATGACACATCAGCTTCAGGACCACCAATTAACTGGAGCTTCATTTCGTAAACAGTGTTTGGTGAATAGTGAAAAGGGAACCCATCAAGAACTACTGTGACCGAATTATCCGGCTCCTCTGCGTGACATGTGCATCCTGCAAGTGATACTTCCCCCTGTCCATTGGCGTTTCCACCGACCCCAGAATGCAAGGCCTGACCCGTTCCAGCAACCAAAACTGAAACCAGAATCATTACCAATGTTTTTTGACGAGATATCATCCGAATCTTAACCTAGCAACTGCTAACAAAGAGGGCCAAAAAAAAGGGGGATATTAACGTTCCACCCCGGCCCCTACGGGGCCGAAGATTAATCCAGAATCCGGAAAACCTCAAGCACCTGTTGGTGATGAATGAATTCATGGGGACGCCTCAGTGGAAAAATGTCTACGATCTCAGCAAACATCAGATAGACATGCTAGAGGAAGCGGAGAACAAGATGGAAGTGATGAATGTCAATGGCGCTGAGGCTATATTGATGGAATTACTAGAAGGCGACAAAGAATGCATACCCGTTCTAAACATACTAGGTCACTTGAATGGAAGGTATCTTTCAAACTTTGAGGCCGCAATAGAGTATTATGATACTGTCCTTTCTTTGGAGCCAGACAATGCTTGGGCTAGGGACGAGAGGCGAAGATATCGCCGGTATGCCACATATGAGTAGAACACAATAATCTAGTCTAACTGCAGCCGAGTATCGTGGAGGAAGGAGCCATACTTCTAGTAGGGGTTGGAGGAATTGGGTGCAAATGGTCCTCAAAAGCCCATGAATCCTGTCATGAACTGGCCGACCTTCTACTTGTGGACTCCGAAGAATCGTCATTCTCGACTGCAATAGAGGCACATTGTCTCCACTTGGACGCTAACGGTAACGGAAGGGGCTCCGCAGCTCTCCCAAATTTGGCCGCTCACAGACTCAGGGAAGGCGCTTCTGGAATTTCGCCACTATTGGAGAAATCCGAATTAGTAATAATCCTCACAGCTCTAGGTGGTGGGACAGGTTCCGGAGCTTCTGCTGAGATAGCCTCAAGAGCCAAGAAAACTGGAAGCATAGTGATTTCGATAGTTGGGATCCCCTTCGTCGAACAGCCCCTGAGGAGTGCAATAGCCGAGACGTCTCTACCCACTCTCGAGAGGAATTCAGATCTCTGCATCAGAGTAAGTTTGGAGAGATTGGCTTGGCAGGCCAGGCAAAGGAATTCTGATTGGAAGCTGGGTTCTGAATGGATTAGCGAGCTTATTGAAGGTCTGGTAGCTACTCTTGCTAGGGTGGGGAAGATGAACTTAGATCTCATGGATCTTCGTACAATTGTAAAGAGGCCTGGGAATGCGACATTAATTGTTGGAAACGGAACTACAGATGATCCAGACGAATTAGTGAGGATTGCCAGGAGCTCCCCACTCTCAGAAATTGAAGTAGATGGGGCAAAGGGTTGCCTAATTCAGGTTGAAGGTGGACCGGACATGACCCTTGGTCACCTAAATCGAGTATCGGAATCTTTCGTCTCCTCTCTCGATGAAGACTGCCAAGTAATTCTAGGGGCCCGAGCAAGCGACGAAATGGCTGGTAGGTTGAGGTTAGTAGCGGTAGTCAGCGGGATCTAGTCCAATAACTCGATTTCCTCGCCAATTTGCTCGTCTGGAATATTCATTGATATTTTTCTTTTAAGGCCCTCTTCCGGATTAGAAACGCTAGTTATCTCCTCATCACCCTCGACTTTGCCGTCAATAGCAGGACCAACCCACGAAACAGTGATTGGAATTATGCCGATCATGACTAAGGCAGTAAACCCATGACCTATCGCAGTAGTAGTTAGCAATGTTCCCTCGGATAGAGCAGTGAGAGATGAAATACTGCCTGCATAAGCAAAACCGAAACCAATTCCCCAGAATACAGCCGATTGACCCTGGAAAATCTTCCAGTCATTCTTTCTTCCCCTATTTGCCATAGACCAAACAGCTAGAAAGATTGATGCCGACATCAGGATCACCTCTTCGATCATCATCGATCCAGTAGTCTTTTCAGCCACTACTGGGCTTCTCCTCCAAGCACCAAGTAAGTGCCAACAAGCAGTAATTACGATTAGGAAAACCAAGCGATCAAGTGACCTTCCATCAACTCCCCGTGAACTCCTAATTTTCCTGGTTCTGTTATACGAGATAATCATCAACAAAGATGCCACGCCCAGAAAAAAAATCCAATACAGTTTGTCAATGATGTTTGCTTCTGAAGGATCACCTGCTTGAAAGCCAAACCACCAAACTAGTGGAATAAATAAAATAATACAAATCAGTATCCTTGTCGATAGAATAACTCTACCATCCTTGCTCGGCCTTACCTTTCTAGAAATCCTCCTAGAATAAATCACCCACCCATAGTTCAATGACAGGGCCTGGAAGACTGACATTGCAACAAACAAAAATGCCAGAAATAATTTTACAAATTTTATGTTCTCTGACCCCAACTGGGTAATGATCAATGCTGAGAATAATCCTGATGCTAGGATTATTGGAATTAACTTGAGTAAACTTTTGTACCAGTATGCTGAATTTAGAATTCCAACCCCATCATGACTGACCCTCAACATCCTGATTCCTAGCTCAGACGGCGCAATCAAAGCAGCTAGAATATATGACATCGCCAATGATAGGAATATCGCCCCTCCCCTATCCTCGAAGCTCCATATGTCTATTCTCATCATTGCATACAGCAACCCAGAACAAGAAACTAGTAGAAGAAAATGAGGTAGTGTTGATGGGCTCGAAAACGATCTGAATATCCCCGGGGGATGCTCACCCATCTGTTCACTCCCGTGACCCATAGATCCTGCGGAACCCACCATTGGTTAAGGTAAACCCCTTCGCGGGACCATGCCCGCACCAAAAAGAGCCAAGAGAGGCAAACACCGTTGGGTGGGTTTGGAAATCAACCGAGTCCTCTCAAGAAGTGATTTGGAGGGGACTCTTGGAGCATCGATAAAGAACTCAGATGTGAGGGTCTTCGATCTAAAGGACAATGGAAAAACAACGCGTGCAATACTGAAAGTACCTCTCTTCGACTATCTTGAAGTAAGAGAAAACGTGAATAAAATAGAAGAAATTTCTACAATCACCAGCTCTGGGAAAATTAGGCTTGTCAGGGATAGAATTTACAATAATTAATCTATGAGCCATTGGACCTCATCTAGGTCTCTAATCGAAACAACCCCTTCGGAACCTATCACTTCGAGCTCACCAACATTGTTTATTCCAATAGGCCGCATTATTTCCCCACCAAATGAAACCTCAACTCCTCTTGAGAGAAGATACGAAAGCGCACTCCAAGAAATTCCCAACAGATATTCTTCCGAGGGAACTCCGAACAGTCTACTTTCTTCGTACAAAGATGATATGGCACAATCGATCATACTGAAAACTTCTTCAGCTACTTTATTCCCAAGAGTATTTATCCATCCAGAACCCTCTACTTCGCCTTTTTTGAAGTCGAATTTGTTTATTCCCACACCTACTCTGATTTTTTCGGAGTCGGATGATTCCAGGAGAATTCCACCCATCTTCTTCCAATTATCGTCAACTATGTCATTTGGCCATTTCATCCTAGCTCCTATGCTTCTCGAAACTACGGCTCCGATACTGGTTTGAAGCAACCCCGGAGAAACTTGCCCAATTATCTCTCCTTCGAGATTCCAAGTGGCGAAAACTGACTCCGGCCGACCGATCCATTCTGAACCCCCCCTGCCTCTTCCATTTGTCTGCTCATGGGCGAATACTCGTTGCCAACCACCGTCTGAAATCTTAGCTGCCTCTTCCATTGTTGAATTGCAAGAATCCAACACTACCTCTTTGACTCCGGATCCTGTTTTCCAAAAGCCAAAGACCTCAATCTTTTCATCCCCCATCCTCAAAAAATTCAGAGATCTGGATGACCAACCTCTAGAATTCCAATCTGAGACTTTGCTTTCACCTTCGGGATCAGTCCTTAACACAAGAATCACAACCAGCTTCTCCAAATTCTCAGGCTCAAAATCTGAAAAATGCCTCAATAGTTCACCGCCCCAGCCCCCATTGGGGATATCCGACATGGAAGCCTCTTCTATCTCGGAAATACCTTCAGGAATTTCACCCATCCCATCCAGGTAGGGTAGATTCCATACCAACAAATCAGTACATTCTGGAATCATGACTCCATCCCCAATTCCAGATTCGAACACCTCCACCTTTTCTGAAAGGCCGTAAGACTCTAAGTTTCCACGTGCCGCAGCTACGGCTACAGGGTTTACATCACACGCAGAAACTTCCCATCCAAGATTGCTGAGAACAATTGAGACCATTCCAGAACCGCATCCGATTTCAAAGGCTTTACCGGTTTTTTCCTTCAACTGGGCGATTGTCGAGCAAAGCAACTCTGTGTCCTCTCTAGGAGGATACACAGAATGCGGCACAATCACTTCCCAATTTCCAAACCCCTCTATAGCGAGGCCAACTTTGTGCATGCAATGTACAAAAAAAACACCGCCTAAGTTGTTCCGCTGCATATTTTCTTCTCAACAACCTTTATGTTTAGAGGCGAATAAGGGCACACGCTCCTAGTTCCCCCGGAGCATCTGCATCCATCAGCGAGAGCACTGCTTGCGCAACCCTTTTGAAGGGACCTAGGGTCGGAGGAAAGCCCAGCATCAGCCATGGGCCTGTAGCTTAGTCAGGTAGAGCGCCGGGCTTTTAACCCGGTGGCCGGGGGTTCGAATCCCCTCAGGCCCGCCTGGCAGCT
>MDTE01170930.1_pt1 | contig 19329 bp, 19 predicted proteins | sample 811231 | NCBI WGS metagenome assembly MDTE01 (sample SAMN05326651, study PRJNA326480) | marine metagenome | isolation source: seawater | place: Indian Ocean: Red Sea | collected 2010 | reverse complement strand
TTCATAAAGTCCCAAGCTGTCTAAATTTATTCCACCCGCACAAGATGCGCCTCCTTGCTCTTCCCTTCAATGGGGTAATATTATTGCGCATAATCTGGGTCGAAGGCGAAAAACAGGTGAAACGGGTAAAACTGGATAAAATCGATCGCAAAATTTTGCGGGATTTACAAGCTGACGGCCGCATGACAAACGTGGAACTTTCGAAGCGCGTCGGCATTTCCGCGCCTCCGTGCCTTCGTCGGGTACGTGCCCTAGAAGACGCTGGCTACATCCGGGGCTATCATGCAGATATCAATCATGAGACCCTTGGCTATGGCGTGACGGTCTTCGCACATGTTGGACTTACTAGCCAAGCTGAAAACGATTTGCGAGCCTTTGAAAATCTCGTTGAGAGCTGGCCTGAAGTGCGCGAATGCCACATGTTAGCTGGTGAGGCTGATTTTATTCTAAAAGTTGTTGCTGCTGATTGGGACACATACAATAAGTTTCTTACGACAGAACTCACTTCGGCACCGAATGTCAGCCATGTTAAATCGGCTTTGGCAATTCGAACGTCGAAATTTGCTTTTGGAATTCCCATACCGATAGACAATCAATGAAAATAAATAATTGGAGGGTCTTTATTGATTTAATAAGGGATCTCGAATGCCAGTATCCTTAAAATTTTATCAGGACCAATTGTTGCGCTCAGGCATAAGTACGACTCCACTGCAGGAAGGGCATCGGATAATTTACGTTCGCCATGGCAGTATAATCGCAAATGGCACAACATTGGCAAAAGACCAATCTGCCTATCAGCAGAAACCCCTTTACCTTGAGGGTAATGCCGCTTTGTCGGAAATTTGGCGTTGGGAATTATCAGCGCCAAACGAAACACCAAATTTGATATCGGGCCCCGACACGCTGAGCTTGTTAAAAATTGCTCATGTGATAACCACCCTCGATGCGGAGCCAGGAACCAATTGGCTATTCCGTCTCGATAGTGTGACAAGCGCCTCCGGCCGCATCACACCCCGCCATCGGCATCGGGGGCCGGGCATCCGATGTCTTTTTCAGGGAACCTTTAATGTGCAAACCGAGGCGCATCCACCAACAAACGTTTCACCTGGCGATGCGTGGTGGGAGTCAGGTGAAGAAACTGTTGTCGCCTGGCATTCAAAACAAATGCCCGCGATTTTTATCCGTGGCCTATTGCTTCCGCTCGATAACAAGGGTGACATGTCAAACATTTGGGAAACCAAGGTCGAATCGACACAATCCAATTGGCGACTACTTATCGACCAAGAAATTACGATCTAAAATATATGGTCACTTATAAGAAATCTTAATGACTTCGTAATCCTTGTGGCCACCCGGTGTGACAACCTCAGCAATATCGCCAACAGACTTTCCTATTAGGGCTCGCGCTAATGGCGCCGAAATTGAGAGCAGTCCGGCACTAATATCTGCTTCGTATTCGCCCACCAATTGATAGGCCACTTCCTCGTCCGTATCACAATCAGCGAGTTCAACCTTGGCACCAAACTTAACTTGATCGCCAGAGACTTTCGCAACATCGATTACCTCAACACGCGTGAGTTTATCTTCAAGCTCGGCAATCCGGCCTTCGATAAAACTCTGACGCTCCCGTGCAGCGTGATATTCAGCGTTCTCAGATAGATCACCGTGCTCGCGCGCCGCAGCTATCGCCTTGATTATCTCAGGGCGTTCTTCGTTCTTGAGCTGCCTTAGCTCTTCCTGCAACCGTTCAAAACCGTCGGCCGTAATAGGAAATGACCCCATATTCGCCATCCGTATCCAAGTTTTCCACAACCACAGCGAATGCCGTAATCGCGTTCGATTTAAAATGATCCTTTAAAGTACGATTGCAATGGTGCAACTTCAAGGGAGCCCTCCCTAAGAGCAGCGATTGCCCGCACAGCAGCATGAGCACCCGCGCGTGTCGTATAGTATGGAATCTCACGCATCAGAGCCGTGCGACGAAGGCTAAAACTATCTTCAATAGCCTGGGCACCCTCCGTTGTATTAAAAACTAATTGGATATTTCCATCAATCATCGAATCTACAACATGTGGGTTTCCTTCAAGGACTTTGTTGATGGTCTTAACTTCAATTCCCTTCTTAGCGAGAAACTGCGCGGTCCCCCGCGTGGCAACAACTTCGAAATCCATGGCCGCCAAGTCCCGCACCAGCTCTGAAAAGGCCTCCTTATCGCTGTCCTTCACCGACACAAACAAAATACCTTCCGTCGGTAATAAGCCACCTGCCCCCAACTGGGCTTTGGCAAAAGCACGGCCAAAATCTGAATCGAGACCCATCACTTCCCCTGTAGATTTCATCTCCGGTCCCAGCATGACGTCGATACCCGAGAACCGCCGGAACGGAAAAACAGCTTCTTTGACCGCAACGTGGTCAACTACAGCATCATTCGAGAGAGTAAAGTCGGAGAGCTTATCACCCGCCATAACCCGAGCGGCAATTTTGGCAACCGGCACACCCGTCGCTTTGGCAACGAATGGCACAGTTCGACTCGCGCGCGGATTCACTTCAATGAGATAAACTTCATCATCTTTCACCGCAAACTGAACATTCATCAAGCCGACGACTTTTAACGCCTTTGCCAGCACTTCGGTTTGACGGCGTACTTCTGCCAGCAAACCTTCGCTGAGCGAATAGGGCGGCAAAGAACAAGCACTATCACCTGAATGAATACCGGCTTCTTCTATATGCTCCATTATTCCAGCTACACATACGGAATCCCCGTCGGCCAAAGCGTCGACATCGAGCTCAATAGCATTCGCTAGATACTGATCAATTAAAACTGGATGGTCACCCGAAACTTGCACGGCGGTTGCCATATAACGCCGCAACTGGTTCAGGCCATGTACTAACTCCATCGCTCGACCACCCAACACATAAGATGGACGAATAAGAACGGGGTAGCCGATATTTTCTGCAATCTCTTCCGCTTCTTCGACTGACGTTGCCGTGCCATTAGCCGGTTGTGACAAACCAAGTTCACGGACAAGTTTTTGGAACCGTTCACGGTCTTCCGCTAGATCGATCGCATCCGGGTTTGTTCCCAAAATCGGGATACCCGCAGCTTCAAGACTACGGGCTAATTTCAAAGGAGTTTGGCCACCAAACTGGACGATCACACCTTTGACGGAACCGCACGCCTGTTCAACCCGCACTAGTTCTATCACGTCTTCATCGGTCAACGGCTCGAAATAAAGGCGATCCGAAGTGTCATAATCGGTCGATACGGTCTCCGGGTTACAATTCACCATAATTGTTTCGTATCCAGCATCGCGAAGCGCTAAGACAGCATGGACGCAACAATAATCAAATTCTATTCCCTGCCCGATACGATTTGGCCCGCCGCCAAGAATGACGACCTTTTCGCGATTGGTAATGTCAGTCTCGGACTCGCTGGGTGCCAGCCCATCGCCTTCATAGGCGGAGTACATGTATGGCGTCATCGACGGAAATTCACCTGCGCAAGTGTCGATACGCTTAAAACTCGGCAGAACATCCAGCGCCCCGCGTAAATGCGCAACCTTACTGCCTGTTGTACCGGTCAGCTCAGCTAAACGCTCATCGGAGAACCCCGCTTTTTTCAAACGCAGCATGTCCGAACGATTTTTCGGCAAACCCTTCGCACGAAGCCATCCTTCCAGAAACACAATTTGTTCGATCTGTCGTAAAAACCAACGGTCGATCTTACAGGCTTCGTAAATTTCCTCGACTTCCAAGCCATGACGAAATGCTTGCGCCACCAGTAAAATGCGGTCAGGTACCGGCTTACGCAGCGCAGCCAGAATATTAGCCCGTCCTGATTGACCTTCAATTTCCGCACCCTCAATCTCAACTTCATTCAAGCCGGTCAAATCAGTCTCCATCGACCTCAATACTTTTTGCAGACTTTCCTGAAATGTTCGACCGATGGACATGGCCTCTCCAACGGATTTCATAGCCGTCGTCAAGGTCACTTCAGCACCAGGAAATTTTTCAAATGTGAACCTTGGCATTTTAGTCACGACATAATCGATGGCCGGCTCAAAACTCGCTGGCGTCACTTTGGTGATATCGTTGTCGAGCTCGTCAAGGGTATAGCCAACTGCAAGCTTCGCCGCAATTTTGGCGATCGGAAACCCGGTGGCTTTTGAGGCCAAGGCTGACGAACGCGAAACCCGAGGGTTCATTTCGATAACAACTAAGCGGCCGTCATCCGGGTTTACCGCGAATTGAACATTCGATCCACCTGTATCAACCCCAATCTCTCGCAAGCAGTCTATCGAGGCATTTCGCATTTTCTGATATTCTTTATCAGTCAGTGTCAACGCCGGTGCTACGGTAATTGAATCGCCCGTATGAATGCCCATCGGGTCAATATTTTCTATCGAACAAATTATGATACAGTTATCCGCATTATCGCGAACAACTTCCATTTCAAACTCTTTCCAACCGAGCACGGACTCTTCAACCAAAACCTCGGACGTCGGCGACGCATGCAGACCACTTTCTACAATTTCAAAATAACCCTCCCGATTGTATGCAATCCCACCACCTGTGCCACCCATGGTAAACGATGGCCGTAAAATTGCCGGAAGGCCAATTTCCTTCAGCGCTTCCTGCGCCTCCGAAATATTTTTAATTAGCCGGCTGCGCGGACATTCAAGACCAATACCCTCCATCGCAACTCGAAATAATTGCCGGTCTTCAGCCCTTGCGATGACATCCGCTTTGGCGCCAATTAACTCGATGCCAAGCCGACCCAGTACCCCGGTGTGAAAAAGATGAAGTGCCGTATTCAGACCCGTCTGGCCACCCATAGTGGGCAATAGCGCATCCGGCCTCTCGCGTTCTAAAATCTTGGTTACAATTTCTGGCGTGATCGGCTCGATATATGTAGCGTCGGCTAGATCCGGATCGGTCATGATAGTCGCCGGGTTTGAATTGACGAGTATGACGCGATACCCTTCCTCTTTCAGAGCTTTACAGGCTTGTGTTCCGGAATAATCGAATTCGCAAGCCTGACCAATAACGATCGGCCCAGCTCCAATAATCACAATCGACCTAATATCCGTTCGTTTTGGCATGTCGGTGCTTCGCTGGAATGCGCTGCGCGGACCTTAACGAGGGGCCGCGCAATGTCAAAAAAAATGTCACATTCAGGCGGCAAAATGCCTCAAATTTTTAATTTGAGCGGTTAGCCCGTGTAAATCGGGCGCCCCTCGATGCCGTATTGCGGATCGTTGTATCCCGGAGTCGACGGATGCCCCGGGGCAACCATCTTGTCGATCAAGGCTTCGTCCTCCGCAGTAAAATCATAATTCAACGAATCTAAATAACCGTTCCAATGTGCTATCGTTCGGGGCCCTACCAACACGCTCGTAACTAATTTATTGTTTAAAACCCAGAGCAGGGCGAAGGCCCCCGCCGTCATACCCCTTTTCTCCGCGTGAGCTCTTATCTTTTGCGCCAAAGCCAGTGATTCTTTCCGAAACTCCGTTTGTAAAATGCGCTGATCACCTCGGCCGGCCCGTGTCCCTTTTGCTGGTTTTGAGTCCAGATTGTACTTGCCTGTTAAAACTCCACGCGCGAGCGGTGAATATGGCACAACCCCCATGCCATAATAGCCACAAGCTGGCAGCACCTCTACTTCCGGCATCCGGTTCATCGCATTGTAATAGGGTTGGCACACAATGGGTTTTGGCACTGCCATATGCTCGCAAAGGCGCACTATTTCAGCTATGCGCCAAGACCTGAAATTTGAGATTCCCCAGTAAAGCACCTTACCCGACGCAATAATGCTGCCCATCGTCGCAACGGTTTCTGCAAGTGGGGTAGTGGCGTCTTCCTTATGGAGATACCAGATATCAACCCAATCCGTCTGCAAACGAAGCAAACTTTCATCGATTCCCATCGTCATATGACGTTTGCCGAGGCGTGTATCGAATGACGACGGACCAGGTCGATTGCCAATTTTCGTCGCTATGACCCAATTTTTGCGGTCATTTTTCAACAGCCTGCCAAGAACCTTTTCGGAGTTGCCACCGCTATATCCGTCCGCCGTATCGATGAAGTTAACCCCATTCTTTCGCGCCGAGTTAACGATCCGTCCCGCCGTTTTGTCGTCACAAGCGCTGCCAAACATCATCGTACCAAGACAAATGGGCGAGACTTTTAAGCCACTATCGCCGAGTTGCCGGTATTCCATTGTGAGGTATCCTTTTATGACCGAAAGTGGATTTTTTGCGATTCTATCGCGGCTTTCAGCTGGCTGCAAAGTTGTGAAGTTTCTTTATGACAGCTAAAAGAAGCCAATTGCCGGGAGAAGTTTATGTCACGCGAGTATCCAGAGTTCCCAATGGTTGGTGTCGGCGTCGTCGTTTGGAAAGACAGCGACGTTTTGCTAATTAAACGCGGCAAACCCCCGCGGGCCGGCACTTGGAGCTTACCCGGCGGCCGACAGGAACTCGGAGAAACCACCCGCGAGACAGGCGTGAGAGAGGTACGTGAAGAAACTAGTCTTGAAGTGGATATCAAAGGCCTGATCGATGTGGTCGATACAATCCACCGCGACAATGACGGCCGCATTCGCATGCAATACACCCTCGTCGACTATTGGGCCGAATGGGTATCCGGTGAACCAACGGCCGGTACAGATGCAGCGCACGCCCGGTGGGTCGCTCCCGGAGATTTGCCTGCTTACGAACTTTGGAATGAGACCATGCGTGTCATCGACCTTTCTGCAAAAGCACGTTAGCGCCGTTAGACCTTCCAAAATCCGCTACTCAACTCGGAGCGCCAGGATATAAAACGTTACTTGGTTCAACGCACAATTAATAGTTTCTAGCAACCGGAGAAGCGCAGCGGGCAGGCCGGCCAAACGACATGAATTCCACCTCAACGTCCGTCGTAAGGTATCCGAGCCAGGTTAGAAAATGACGTGAACCGTTCGAAAAGTATGAATTGGGCATTGATCCATTCAGGGATGTCCATGTTCGTTCTCACTGAGCAGATAGTATATCGCCATAAAAGTGACCAAACCGCCGACACGATTGCTGCCAAAGAAACCCTCGCTAGACCAAATACCCTCGGTGCGGGTTATTTAACCGGCAGTTCATTACCATCCGTATCTTAAGTGGCGAATCTCCTGGTCATACATGCTAGGCTATGCAGATGTGGACAGACGTTGTCGAATTACATGAATTTTACCGCTCGCATCTCGGGCAAGTAGCCCGGCGTCTGATCCAGGAACGCATCCGGCGCCTGTGGCCAAATGTCAGCAACATGTCAGTCCTTGGTCTAGGCTATGCGACACCCTACTTGCGGCCGTTTCTAGACGAAGCAGGACGCGTGACTTCATTAGCTCCTGCTCAACAAGGTGTGATGCCTTGGCCTTGCGATGATCCCAGCCTTGTCACCCTTGCAGATGAGACAGAACTCCCGTTCGCCGACCTATCCGTCGACCGCTTATTGATCATTCACGCCGCGGAGTACAGCGAACAGCTGCGCGTCATGATGCGTGAAGCATGGCGCGTTCTTTCTAGTAATGGCCGGATGCTTATCGTTGCGCCGAACCGGCGCGGTATATGGGCCCGCATCGAAAGCACGCCGATCGGCTTTGGCCATCCATATAGTTCCAGCCAACTGAAAAGGATGCTGCGAGACAGCCTCTTTACTCCAGTTCAGACCGAACATGCGTTGTATATGCCGCCGACCCAACGGCGTTTTATTTTGCATTCAGCTTCCGCTGTCGAGCATATCGGAGATCGTTTCTTTCATGCCATTTCGGGTGTCGTGATGGTCGAAGCAACAAAACAGATTTACGCAGCAACCCCTGCCATTAAGTCTATGCAAAATCGTCGGCTCATCAATTTTCCCGGTCGAGGGGGGGCACTTAACAGTTAAAGCGTTCACGACATATTTCCCTGTCCTGATCATCGATAAACTCTTCTAATTCCTCTGAAGTTGCCGCTTCGACAACCCATCTGGCGATCTCGTATGAAAACCCCTGCCGGCCCAGTGCTGCGAGGTCGCGGTCCCTAAATTCGTGCCGGCGATCCCGGCGCCATGGCCCAATGCGCCTTCGTTTCCCGTAAACGATTGCAGCGTGCTTGTCGGGATTGGATTGCGCTTCCGTTAATTCAGAAATCACTCCGTCAATGACGTCTCCCGAAATGCCTTTCAAAGAAAGTTGATAACGTATGGCGCGTAATGATGAGCCGCGCCGGAACAAGCTACCCGCGCGCATCTCCGCATAATTGCGGTCATTTAGGTAGCCGTTTTCCTGAAACTTAGCGACAATGGCATCCACAGCGGCGACCCCTTCCTCCCGATCGGTTCCGTGGGCCCGCACCGACCGCTCGACGCGGCGCATCAAAACGCGGCGCAAATTTTCCGACGAGCTCGCATAGCGTTCAAGATAATGTAACGCGACCCGCTGGAGGCGCTTTGGGGTCGCCTTACGCGGAACGCGGCGTTTTTTCGTCTCACGTTTTTCCTCGCCTTCCGAACTGTCTTCCAAAATTGTCCGCATGTGGTTAATTATTCTTATCATGATGATGCTAGTCGCATAGAATCTGCCCAGCTTCTTTCACAGTGTCAATTTCGAGAGTTTTGGAAGGTAACTCTAAACGAGTTTAAAATGCTGAGAGTTACGCTCACCACGCCTCCAAATTCGCATCAGTGCCGAGCACTAAAGATCAGAGTTAGCTAACGCGACTCGGCAGAAATCCAATCTATTATTCCGATAGATGCATTGACAGGCCACATGGATAAGCCCGATACTCCGCGGCTCTCGTAATTCGGGAGATAGTTTCAACCCATTTAGTAGGAGTAAGGCCGTGAACACAGCCGTCATGCCCACCTACGGGCGGGCCGATATCGCATTCGAGAAAGGTGAAGGCGTCTATCTGATTTCAACTAATGAACGACGATATCTCGATTTTGGCTCCGGAATTGCTGTGAACGCGCTAGGTCACTCTCACCCAACTTTGGTCAAAGCGCTACAGGATCAGGTCGCCAGACTATGGCATACCTCGAATCTTTATCACATTCCTCCGCAAACCGCGCTCGCTGAATTGTTGTGCAAAACGTCTTTCGCTGACTTGGTCTTCTTTGGAAATTCTGGCGCCGAGGCAGTGGAGGGCTCTATTAAACTTGCTCGCAAATACCAAAGCGCGATTGGTAATTCAGGAAAGTGGCGCGTAATCACCTGCTCGGGATCGTTCCATGGGCGGTCTTTCGCCACCTTATCCGCATCAAAGAATGCCAAACACCTTGACGGATTTGGGCCCGAGACAGATGGCTTCGACCAAGTGCCGTTCGGTGACTTAAACGCTTTAAAGAACGCAATCAATGGCGAAACTGCCGCGATTATCGTAGAGCCCATACAAGGTGAAGGCGGTATCCGCCCTGCCGATATTGAATATTTAAAAGGCCTACGCAACGCTGCGGATAAGTCAGGTTTGATATTAATCTTTGACGAAGTACAAACCGGGATGGGCCGTACCGGTAAGCTTTGGGCTCATGAGTGGTCTGGGATTGAGCCAGATGTTATGGCCGTAGCCAAGGGGCTGGGTGGCGGCATGCCAATTGGAGCCATAATGGCCACCAAAGAGGCCGCACAAGGCATGACGCCAGGTACACACGGCAGTACGTATGGCGGTAATTATCTTTCTGCCACGGCCGCTTTGGCGGTTCTGGAAGAAGTCACTAAAAAAGGATTTTTGAATCGCGTCCAAGAGGTGTCTAGCTATTTGCTAGAAAAGGGCGAGGAAAGCGTCGCCAAATATCCCGAAATCTTCCAAGAAATCCGCGGAAAAGGTCTGATGTTGGGATTTGTCTGTAAAGTGACAAACCTGGATATGTGGAACAAACTGCGCGACGCTGGCCTGTTGACAGTGCCAGCTGATGACAATGTCGTGCGGTTTTTGCCACCACTCATCATCGAAAGATCGCATGTCGATGAGGCTATCGGCATTTTGAACGAGGTGGCAGATTGGTGGGAGTTCGGAGATGCCGGGGCATAAACACTTTCTGGACCTGAGCCAGTTCGACCACGCGACCCTACGTAAGCAACTCGACCTCGGGGTCGCCTTCAAAAGAGGTACGGTGGAAAATCCGCGTCCGCTTGAAGGTAAAACTCTTGCAATGATTTTCGAGAAAGCGTCGACGCGGACACGTGTCAGCTTCGACGTTGGAATGCGCCAACTAGGCGGCGAGACAATTGTACTTGATCAAACCGATATGCAGCTTGGCCGTGGCGAAACTGTCGCGGACACAGCGCGAGTATTATCGCGTTATGTTGACGCGATCATGATCCGAACGTCTGCGCCAAAGAACCTAATTGATATGGCAGAGAATGCCTCCGTACCCGTTATCAATGGTCTGACAGACGATTCACATCCATGCCAGATTATGGCAGATATCATGACCTTTGAGGAACATCGCGGTACAATCTCGGATAAAACCGTCGCCTGGTGTGGCGATGGGAATAATATGGCAACAAGTTGGATTCAAGCAGCCACCAAAATAGGTTTTAAACTGCGCCTAGCTTGCCCAGAACAATTAAAACCCGATGAAAATGTTCTGCTTTGGGCAATGGACAATGGAGGGCAAATTTTTCTTACTCATGATCCCGAAGAGGCCGTGAAGGGCGCCGACTGTGTTTCGACTGACGTCTGGGTCTCGATGGGTGACGATCAGGAAAACCTGCGCCACAACCTACTGCGGCCCTACCAAGTCAATGCAACGCTAATGTCTAAGGCTAATCCTGATTCGTTGTTCATGCATTGCTTGCCAGCGCATCGCGGCGAGGAAGTGACTGCTGACGTAATGGACGGCCCACAATCTGTGGTGTGGGACGAAGCTGAAAATCGCTTGCATGCCCAAAAGGGTATTTTGACCTGGTGTCTCACGTGACAGATGACCTTATTCAGCCATTTTTGATCGAGTCGAGCGGCCTACGGGGGCGCCTCATCCGGATGGGACCAGTCATAAATGATGTAATTAGCCGTCATGATTTACCGTCCGTGGTTCAGGGACTCATGGCTGAGTTTATCGTTGTTGCAACCACACTTTCAGCCTCCCTTAAATTTGAAGGCATCTTTACTTTACAGGCGAAGGGCAACGGGCCAATTAGATTGATGGCAGCAGATGTCACGAGTGAAGGAGGTGTCCGAGCCTACGCACGTGTTGGGAAAGATATCCCAACCGCTGAACATATTCAGGGGTCGCCAGTGCCCCGACTCTTAGGTGCGGGCTATTTAGCGTTTACGGTAGACCAAGGCGACCATGCAGAACTGTATCAAGGTATAGTGGAGCTGCAGGGCTCGACCTTAGTCGAATGCGTGCATCATTATTTTCAGCAATCTGATCAATTCGAAGCCGCCTTGACCCTTTCGGCAGAACGGCAATCGGACGGTCAGTGGCGCGCGGGTGGGCTTATGCTCCAACGCCTACCGGAGGACGAACTGAGTTCGCACAAGGAAGAGACAGACGAAGCTTGGCGCCGCGCCACCATTTTGTTGGGAAGCTGCAAGCGCGCAGAATTGACCGATGTGGCGCTTTCGCCACATCAACTGCTGCTCCGCTTGTTCCATGAAGATGGCGTCCGCGTATTCAAAACGCATCCGCTGGCATTCTCTTGTCGGTGTTCTCGCGATCGCGCCGAAAGTATAATCAACATGCTATCGATTAACGAAATCGACGATTATATGGTAGATGGAAAGATTTCGATTAAGTGCGAGTTCTGTAATACTGAACGGTGGTTCGATGAGTTTCAAATTAAGACCCTAAGAGCGTCTTGAAGATGATCTCGATGATTCGCATAGTGAGCGGATAAGAGGATCAGTTTAATGAAAAGATTGATACAGTTAATATTTTTTCCCATAATGCTTTTAGGCGCCGGGTGTGAGGCGCAAATTCCGCAACGTGATTATCCCGAAATTACCTTTACCCATTTGCCTCCTATATCCTTAGATGTCGCAAAAATTGACGTACACCAATTGTTCGACCCCCCTTTAAAACCGCCACATGTCGAACACCAAATGCCGTTGGCACCCCATATAGCGATCAGCCGTTGGGTATCGGACCGCTTAAGACCCGCTGGTACCAGTGGACGTGCCATAGTTACGATTCGTGACGCCAGCGTAACCGAGGAACATCTAAAGCCGATGGGTGGAATTTGGGGCGTCCTTAAAACAGAACAATCGGAGCGTTATATTGGTAAAATAAAGGTCGAGATTGAAGCCATCGGTGGGAAAGGCCTTCGCGCCGCAAACGCCATCGCAAAAACCCAAAGAATTCGGACAATTACGGAAGACGCAACATTACGCCAACGCGAAAGCTTCTGGTTTGAACTGACCGAACGAATGATGCGCGATTTTGACCAAACTTTGGAGGCACAGATACGGCGTCATCTGACGGCCTTCTTAAAATGACTCCGCAGTGCCTAATCCCTCCAGAAGGAGGGTAGTAACAACACCAAGACGGTAAACAATTCGAGACGACCAAGCAACATACCAGCAGAGAGCACCCACTTGGCTCCATCAGGTAATGTTGCGAAAGTTCCCGAAGGCCCAATCGTCGGCCCAAGTCCTGGGCCAACATTGGAGATAGCTGTTGCTGCACCGGAAGCTGCTGTCAGGAAATCTACACCAATTAAGCCCAGCGCGATGGCAATAACCGCGTAGCTTAGCACATACAGAAAGAAAAATGCCATTACCGAAGCAGAAACTTCGTCGGGGATGGGCTTTCGATTGTAGTAGGCCAGGTATACACCATGTGGTTCAAGCAAACGCCTTATCTGGGTCACTGCTGTCGCATAAAGAACTTGAAAACGAAAAATCTTAACGCCACAAGTAGTTGACCCCGCGCAACCGCCAACGAACATCAAAAAGAAAAAAATCACCAAACCAAAGCTTCCCCAGGCGCCGTAATCCGACGTTGCGTAGCCTGTTCCCGTAATAATCGAAACAACATTGAATGCCGCCTCACGCAATGCGGTGTCAATTTCTACACCCATGTTATAGCGATAATAAGTCACCAAAAAAATTGAAACGACGACGATCAACAGAAACAAACGGACCTGATCATCGCGGAACAAGGAGCGTGTATTCCCACGCAATGCGCGAAGGTAAAGAACAAACGGCAGGCTCCCGATTAACATAAACACAATAGCGATATATTCGATTGTTGCGCTTCCGAAATGAGCGATCGAAGCGTCGTAAGTCGAGTACCCTCCGGTCGCTATGGTGGTCATGGCATGAGCCATTGCATCAAAACCCGACATGCCAGCGGACCAGTACGCAAAAGCGCAAACGAGACTAACAACCAAATAAATGAACGATATATAAGCGACCAATTGCGTCGTGCGTGGCGTCGCTTTTTCCGACCGGTCGGATGATTCCATTCGGAAGAGTTGCATTCCTCCAATCCGCAACAACGGTAGAATGGCGATCGCCATCGCGATCACTCCGATTCCTCCCAGCCATTGCAGAAGGGCCCGCCAGATGAGGACGCCAGGCGGCGCCACGTCCAACGATTGTATAACCGTTGACCCTGTCGTTGTAAGGCCTGACATCGACTCAAAAAACGCGTCCGTATAGCTGAGATCCATATCGGCGAATGCGAACGGCAGCGCGGCGAAAGCTGGTATGACAATCCATAGCATCGTTGTCAGCACAAAGCCTTGTCGCGGAGTGATCGTTCGGATAGCACCGCGCGAAGACAAGGCGAGCGTACCGCCCACAAATAAGGTGAAAACCGCAGCCGTCAAAAACACCTGCCAATCCGGATTATTGGCCGCGGCATCAGCCACCGCCGGCAGACACATGGCCACTGCCAAGGGCAGCATTAATACGCCTGTGATAAATAGAATGGGCTTGAAATCGAGCACGTCTCACAAATCCGGGCTGAAACACGCAATCTCTATGATCCGTCCGAGAACTTTATTTGTCCAGGGAGTTATTCGTCCACCGTATTTTAATAGCTATCTTTTACCGATTATGGATTCGAACTCTAATCGGGTCTTCCCGTCTTCGCGAAATGCCCCCAGCATACGGCTGGTCACCATTGAGACACCTGGCTTCATAACCCCGCGCGTTGTCATGCACTGATGCTCCGCCTCCACTACAACGGCGATCCCACGCGGTTGCAGTGCCGTCTCAATCGCATTCGCAATTTGGGCAGTCATTCGTTCTTGTATTTGCAGCCGCCTCGCATAGGCTTCCACGACACGCGCAAGTTTGCTAATCCCAACAACGCGCCTGTTGGGTAAATAGGCAACATGCGCCTTACCCACGACCGGCAGAATATGGTGCTCGCAATGGGATACAAACGAAATATCCCGCAGCACGATCATCTCGTCATACCCATCGGTTTCTTCGAAAGTTCGTTCGAGATAATCCGTCGGATCGACCTTATAGCCAGAGAAAAACTCTTCATAAGCCTTAACAACACGGCGCGGCGTATCTATCAGACCTTCGCGGTCAGGATCTTCTCCAGCCCAAATGACAAGCTTTCGAACCGCGTCTTCGACCTCTTCTCGCGTCACACAAGCACTTTCACTCTGTAGATCAATTTCTTTGGGTGCCTCGTCACGATTCATATCGTTATTATCCAAAATCAATCCGTCCTTTCGGCGCAAACTTTCCGCTTTCCCGGTAAACCTAATTCAAATTGACCGACTGATGAGGGCTGTCGAGGGAGAACGCTGGAATTTCAACATCGAACTGTTCACCATCGGCCAATTCCATTTGATAAGAGCCTGCCATAATGCCCGACGGCGTCGGCAGTGGCGTGCCGCTGGTGTATTCAAATACATCCCCGGGGCAGAGAAGCGGCTGTTCGCCTACGACCCCAGGCCCACGAATTTCTTGGATGCGCCCAAATGCATCGGTTATTCGCCAGTAACGCGTTCGCAGCTGCACTTGCTCGTTTCCGTCATTAACAATTTCGACGTGATACGCCCAAACGTAATGGCTCTCGTCCGGTTTCGATTGATCATCGAGATAAAACGGTCGAACGACGACTTTAATGCCCCGCGTAGTAGATTCGTAATTTCCTGTATCCAGAAGACTATTCCTTCCCCAATAACCCGCTTCATATGGAGCCGGCCACTCCCAATGTCCAGTCCGGCGACGTTCTTTCGCACAAGTTAAGGTATTGAGGCCCGCTTCTTAAGCAAAAACTTCTGTTCCCCATCGAGAACTAAATCGCGATTTTGGTTATGAACCGTTGACCTCATCGTCACCACACCAGTCGAATGTTGTTCCTCCAGCGCCATAATCTCAAGCATCGAATAAAGCGTATCGCCACTATAAACCGGTTTCAGAAACCTAGAAGACTGTTCCAAGAAAGCCAAAAGAGAATCGCTGACTACAAAGGGAAACCATCCTGCTCCGGGTGCTGTCTGGATTAAGGTTTGGAATCCGTGGGCGACTAGCCCTTGATGGCCCTGGCGTTTGCAGTATTCGATATCGTAGTGAATGGGATGGTTATCTCCGGATGCCAGTTGAAACGCCGAAAACAACGCATCAGTCATTGTACGCGAAGGAATGTAAAACCTTTGCCCGATCTCCAGGTCTTCAAAGTAATTCGACTCACAAAGTTTATGGTTTTCCGGATCAAAATTTGTGTCGGCCATGAGTTACTCTCTATAATTTTACCCTGTGTACCGCACCACTGGCGACAAAATCGCTGATCTCGCCATCCGTAAAACCAAACTCCTGAAGAATTCCGAGGCCGTGCTCTCCAACCGCTGGCGCAAGTAATTCAGGGTCGAAAACTGTACCAGGAATAATCGGCACTGCGACTGGGCCTGAATCGGGTTGTTCAACCATTCCAACAGACTCCGAGCCCTTCACATGGACATCATCCAGCCAATCGGCGACTGTATTAATCGAATTGCTTAGAACTTCGTTTGCATGAAGTCGCTCGATCCAATCGTCTGTCGAACGCGTTTTCATCAGATCTGCGAACATTGCCCGAAGTTGATCCCCATTCTTTTTTCGTGCGTTAACACTGTCGAAGCAAGGGTCATCGAGCAATTCCATCTTCTCTACCGCCCGGCATAGGCGTGCGAAGTGTTCTTCCTTAACAATAGAAAATACGACCCAGCCGTCACTTGTCTCATATGCGCCGGCAGGCGGATGCATGACTCGGTCCTGGTCTTCATCCATCTGAGCCTCCGCAATTTTCTGCGCCAAGAATGAAGCCGTGGTGCGCATAAGATCAAACTGCAGCCAGCGGCCTCCATCGCCCGAACGACGTGCATACAGAGCTGCCTGCAATGCTTGGAACGCGTGCAATGCGGCCGCTGTATCGACAGCAAGCATGCCAACCCGCTGTGGTGTACCATCGGGACGTTTATTCAGCGCCATCAAGCCAGTAAATGCCTGTAAGATACTATCTGTAGCGGGCCTGTTCGCATAAGGTCCGTTCTGGCCAAATCCACTGACCGAAACGTATAGGACATCCGGGCTTAAGGTTCGAATTTTTTCATAAGAAATATCGAGACGTGCTGCGACACCTGGCCGAAAACTCTCTAAAAAGACGTCGCAGTCTTTTGCAAGCGCGTAAACGATTTTTCGGGCGCCCGGCTGTTTGAGGTCGAGCGAAATACTCCGTTTGCCGCGGTTACCAACTATATGTAATCCTGTTTGTCCCGCAATATTTTTTCCTATATTCCGCGCCCAGTCACCTTCCGGCGGCTCAATCTTGATAACGTTCGCTCCATAGAGCCCAAGCAACCCTGCACAGTAAGGGGCGGCGAAGCCTTGACTTGCATCTATAACAGTCAAGCCCGTGTATGGTTTTTCATGTAACATACAAACAACATTAGGTCGTTGGTTTAAGGGTCAAGCACGCAAAATTCTGCGCAGACCGACCTACCGTCACCTAGAAGATTAGGCCTTCGACGGCTTATCGCTTAATTCAGTTTTGCGAAACGCAACATGATCCGCCACCGAGGACGCAGAACCTCGAGCAATGCGGGTGGTTTAGCTTTACCGTTTTTTCCGCATTTTCTAGTGTGCTGCCGAGTTCAAATTCTGTTTCATATGGCAAAAGCGTACAAGGTAGCACAGTTGGCTTCAAAGCTCCTTTCCGCTTAACAATCATTCGCGATGTCGCACACATCATGTCATCCGGGTTCACACCAAGAACAGACCAGCAGGCTTCGGTAATCTCCGGCACATCTAGCGTTTCGTCCATTTCCGGGAAGAGTAACAGTTGCGTGGCATCGAAAGCATCTATGGCAATTTTCTCGCGATTACAAAGCCGTTCAAAGCCTGATCGCAGCATTTTTTCTGTTTCATTCCAAATTGTGCGACCGGCTATGTGAACTCTGAAACCGTTATCGCTGAGCCATTTTAATCCCATGAGTGCCGTCTCGAACGCCCGATCACCTCTATAAAGGTCGTGAAGGGACGCCGAATAGTGGTCCAGCGAAACACGTATCGTGATCAGGTGTTCGAAACGTGCCTTTAAACTCAGGAGCTCGGACTCGCATTTCATCATCGGACGCATTGCATTGGTCAATATCAACACCCGGTGGCCGCGCCCTGCACATTCGGTTATCATTTCTAAAAATTCCGGGTTCATAAACGGCTCGCCACCGGTAAAAGCAACCTCTACCGCGATAGGTTTTGAACTAACCAATTCGTCTAAAAACGCGACCACTTCTTGGGTTGTCAAATAAACCAGCCGATCATTTTTCGGACTCGATTCGATATAGCAATTGGCGCAAGTAAGATTACAGAGTGTGCCCGTGTTGAACCAAAGCGTTTTCAAACCTTTCAACTGGACTGATGCTCGTATCTCGCCTGTCTTGGTGACATCCCGGGTTTTAAATTTCGCCTTTTTTAGCAATGAATTATTTAGTTTGGAAACGTCCGTCATCTAATCCATACATGTGCATTATTAGCAGAGCCGCGCTATCTTAACGCGAAGGTTAAGTAAGTTATCAAAACCTTCTTAGAAATCAAAAAGAATAACATTTGTTCCGAACACCTTAAATTGTAATAAACAGAGCAAGGCGGGTATGATGTAATGGTAGCCTGTCAGCTTCCCAAGCTGAACGCGCGGGTTCGATTCCCGCTACCCGCTCCAATTCCTTTTTCAGATGGGTAATCCTTTTCTTCATATTCACTCCTGAGATCATCTCCACTTTAGGGAGTGAATTCTGGATTATGCCGCAAATTAAATATTAATCCAAATAAAACGCCACCGTTGATTTATGCCGGGTTCCGCCGGACGGTCCCAAATTTAAATCCACATCCACACTTATTTAAATTCTATGCCGCCATTTAAGCGTCAACACGATAGGTTTTTAGTCAACTGAGTGCACTTTCGGTCAACCATATGCAAAAATTTTTTTTGTGCCACACAGCTACGTACAATCTATTGCAGAAAAAATCAGCAGTAACACACCAAGCTTTTTCTCTCTTCATTTTAATTTTATTAAATATACGGGTTATTACGTTATTTATTTTATTTAAAAAAATGGATAATCGTGCTAATTAAAATAAATTCCCTATAATATTTTTTTATGAAATTTATTTTCTTAAAAATTTTTATATTTCGACGCTAACACACGTAATATAATTTTATTATGCACCTCTATTCAAGGACTAAATATTCCTCTACTCATTTCAACAAATAATCCCATTCATTTGAGAATTTAATATTATTTAAATTTTTTATATTGTTTTTTATAATCTTAATATGCCAATATATTCAATGTATTATGATATTTTTCGAAGCTGAAATATGTAATATTGAAATGCCAATAAAAAATGATTATCTTTAACGGTTTGGTATAAAATACTACAGCCCCATCCAGCCTAACAAAATCCCTATTATTACCGCTATATTTTAGACTACCGACATCATGTCAAAAACTTTAATAATATTAAAATTTCTAACTTTTTTGACACCATTCATACTTTTTTCATCGCCTATAAGCTCTGAAGAGCGGATAGGTATAGCCGAAAAAATTGTTGGGAATGTATATAAGAAGATTATCTCCGATAAGATAAATGCAGGGGATAATTTGATTTATAATCAATTTGTACGAACAAGTAATGACAGTGCAGCTACGATCAAATTTGATGATGGAACTCTTTTACATATAGGCCCAGATTCTGAACTGCAGTTAGATGATTTAGTTTATAGCCCAAAATCAAAGGTTTTAACTGGTTTTTTAAACTTAACTAATGGTGTTTTTCAGTTCGCTAATGATCATAAAAATCAGATGTATGTGACTTTAAAAACGCCTGTTGCTACAATAGGAATACGTGGAACTAAGTTTGC
>MDTE01187512.1_pt1 | contig 19331 bp, 17 predicted proteins | sample 811231 | NCBI WGS metagenome assembly MDTE01 (sample SAMN05326651, study PRJNA326480) | marine metagenome | isolation source: seawater | place: Indian Ocean: Red Sea | collected 2010 | reverse complement strand
GCTCCCGCCGAAGAGGCTGCCCCCGCCGAAGAGGCTGCCCCCGCCGAAGAGGCTGCCCCTGCCGAAGAGGCTGCCCCTGCCGAAGAAGACGATGAGGGCGCAGCCATCCAGGAGACCGGCGCCCCTGAGTCGAGTGACGCCGAAGAAGCTGCCGATGATGCCGCGTCTGACAGCGAAAGCGCCGAGGAAGACACCAAGGATTGACTGTCTCTGGGCCCTTAGTTGGCCCCAAGCAGAACAAAAACGGGGCGCCTAGGTGGCGCCCCGTTTTTGTTCTGCCGACTCAATAGAGTTGGTGCGAAGAGGGGGACTCGAACCCCCACGGCCGCAATGGCCACTAGCCCCTCAAGCTAGCGTGTCTACCAATTCCACCACCTTCGCATCGATGGTCTTGTTGTCCGCTGCTGTGGTGCTGCGGCAACCGAGGGTGCGGGAACCTATCACAGCGCCCCATGGCGAACAAGGTGCGCTTTGCTGGCCGTTTTGGCCATGGCGTAGAGCCCCGTGCCTCTAGGGATTGTCCTCCCCTGCGGGTGCTGGAGCTGCGTCCCCTGCGGGTACTGTGGGCTCGTCACCTGTGGGCGCACCAGCTTCTTCAGCGGCAGGGATACCGGCTCCGTCACCCGTGGGCGCAGCTGCCTCGTCAGCAGCCGGAGAGGTGGACTGCTCCGTGGTTGGCGCCGCTTCAGCTTCTTGAGCTGCCTCGGCGCGTGAAGATGCTTCGAGGGCTTCGGGCATGAGGTCGCCCGCTGGAGGTGCGTTGCTGAGCCAAGCCAGCGCTAGCGAGGTCCCCATGAACATGGCGGCGGCGATCGCAGTCAACTTACCGAGCAGTGTGACGCCTCCGGTGGCGCCGAATACTTCACTGCTCGACCCCCCCATGGCGGCACCGAAGTCCGCGCCTTTTCCAGGCTGCAGGAGTACGACCAATAGCAGGAAGAAACAAAGGGTGATGTGCATCGCTGTGATGACGACTTCCATGTCACCGTCCTCCGTAGCAGACGATTCCCTGGAAGGAGTCTGCGTTCAGACTGGCGCCACCCACGAGGGCACCGTCGATATCTGGCTGGGCCATAATCCCAGCCACGTTTGTGGGCTTTACGCTGCCACCGTACAGGATACGGAGAGCGCGGGCACTCCCAGAATCCCAGGTCTTGGCAGCCCAGGAGCGAATCGTTGCGTGGACCTCTTGCGCTTGTTCGGGGCTGGCAACTCGCCCCGTGCCGATGGCCCAGACCGGCTCGTAGGCTACGACGACCTGCTCCATTTCGGTAGCGCGGAGGTCCCCGAGTCCATCGTTTAACTGGGACACGACCACCTGTTGGGTCACGGCAGCATCCCGTTCGTCACTGGTCTCGCCGCAGCAGAAGATGACCTGGAGTCCAGCGCGCAGAGCGCCGGCGACCTTGGCGGCCAAGAGCTCGCCGCTCTCCTTCTCGTACGTGCGTCGTTCGGAGTGGCCTACAAGGACGGCCTTGCAGCCGGCTGCCTTGAGCATCTCTCCGGACACGTTGCCGGTGAAGGCCCCACCGGCTTCGGGATGAAGGTCCTGGCCGCCGACGGTGATGTCTGTGCCCTTTAGTGCCTCCACGGCGGTGTTGATGCTGAGGAACGGAGGGAACACCATGATGTCCACCGCCGGCGGGTCCTGGAGTGCCGAGCGCAACTCTCTTGCCAGCGAGGCGCCCTCAAGCGGCTTGCCGTTCATCTTCCAGTTTCCCGCTATCAGGGGGCGTCGGCCCGACATCATTTCTCCTCCAAGGCACTCAAGCCTGGTAGTTGCTTGCCCTCTAGAAATTCGAGACTGGCACCGCCACCTGTAGATACGTGAGACATTTCGGATTGCAATGCCAACCGTGCCACTGCCGCAGCCGAGTCTCCTCCACCGACTACAGAGAAAGCTTTCGACCGTGCCACTGCGCGTGCCACTCCCTCAGTCCCTGCGGCAAATGCCTCGGTCTCAAAGACTCCCATAGGGCCGTTCCAGAGGATGGTTGCGGCGTCGCGAAGCTGCAGCGCGAAGCGCTCCACAGTCGCAGGACCGATGTCGAGGCCCATCCAGCCCTCTGGAATGTCCGTGGAGACTCGGGCCGACTCGATGTCTGTGATGCCTGTGGAGATCACGTGGTCCTCGGGCAGAAGCACCTCTACCTGTTCCTCTTGCGCTCGAGTCAGGATCTTCTTGGCGGTCCAGAGCTTGTTCTCTTCGACTCGGCTGCTCCCGACGTCGACGCCTTGTGCGCTCAGGAAGGTGTAGGCCATGGCGCCCCCGATGATCACAGCGTCGACACGCTTCAGGAGTGCTTCTAGAACGCCGATCTTGTCCGAGACCTTTGCGCCACCCACGATGGCTACATACGGGCTCTCGGGCCCATGGAGCAGGGACCCCAGTTGCTGGAGCTCGTGTTTCACGAGAAGGCCCGCAGCTCTTCGACCCTCGAATAGGGTTGGCAGGACCGAAACAGAGGCGTCACGACGGTGCAGGGTGCCGAAGGCATCCGAGACATAGCAGTCGCCCAGCTCGGCCAACTGTTCTGCGAACCGTGCGTCTCCTTCCTTCTCCGCGGCGTGGAAGCGCAGGTTCTCCAGCAGGAGGATCTGCTCCGAGCCCAACTCCTGGGCTAGCTTGCGGGCGCCCCAACCAATGCAATCATCGGTGTGGAGGATGTCGCACTCCAAGAGTTCGGCGAGGCGAGCGCCACATGCTTCCAGGCTCAGGGAACGGCTGGGCTTGCCTCCCGGACGCCCCAGATGAGACATCAGGATGATCTTCGCGCCCTGCTCCCGAAGCATGCGAATGGTCGGCAGCGCTGCCCGGATGCGCGTGTCGTCCGCAACCGTCGAGCCATCCTCGGACAGCGGACAGTTGAAGTCCACACGGACGAGGACCTTCTTCCCCGAGACATCCAAGTCGCTGACGGATTGAATTGTCATGGCCGCTGGCCTCGTCGCAGTCGCCTAGCTAGGCGCTACCCTGCCACCAAGCGGGAAAGGTCTGCCATTCGGTTGGAGAAGCCCCACTCGTTGTCGTACCACGACAGCACCTTGACCAGGTTGCCTCCCAGCACATCGGTGGACAGGGCGTCGACGGTCGAGGAGGCGGGGTTCCCAATGTAGTCGCAACTGACCAGCGGCTCGTTGCACACGCTCAGGACTCCGCCCAATGGGCCGTTGGCTGCTGCCTCGAGGGCGCCGTTCACTTCATCGCGAGTGACGCCGTCGGTTCCCAGCTGCACAACGAGGTCGACCAGAGAGACGTTTGCCGTAGGAACACGCACCGCCATCCCGCTCAGCTTGCCCTCCAGCTCGGGGAGGACCAGAGACACGGCCTTGGCCGCTCCCGTGGTGGTGGGGACCATGTTCTGCGCAGCTGCCCTTGCCCGTCGTGGGTCGGAGTGGAAGCGGTCCAGGATGTTCTGGTCGTTGGTGTATGCGTGGATCGTCGTCATCAAGCCGGACTCAATGCCGCCGAACTGTTCGTGCAGAACCTTCGCCACTGGGGCCAGGCAGTTGGTCGTACACGAGGCGTTGCTGATGATGCGGTGTTCGGCCGGATTGTAGGTGTCGTGATTGACACCCATCACGATGGTTGCATCCGGGTTCTTGGCGGGGGCCGAGATAATCACCTTGGGCGCGCCGCCTGCCAGGATGCGCCCAGCGCCTTCCCGATCTCGAAAGATCCCCGTGCACTCGAGGACCACATCGCAGCCCATCTCGCCCCACGGGACCTCTTCTGGATTGCGAAGGGACGTGCATCGAATGGTCCGATCGCCGGCTGTGATGCTGTCATCCGTTCCCGAGACTTCATAGGGAACCTTGCCGTGTACGGAGTCGTACTTGAGCAGAGGTGCCAGCTGACGCGGGCTTGCCAGATCATTGATGAGAACGGGTTCTAGGTCATCGGTGCCGAGCAGTACGCGGAGTACGCACTTCCCGATGCGGCCGAAACCGTTGATGCCGACGCGAATGGCCATCTTGGCTCTCCAGGGAGTGTTCGGTGGAAACGTTGAGGTGGGGCGCGAAAATAAACGGCCACCTGCCAGCGGGCGCGAACCTTAGTCGCTACGCCCCTTGAGATCAACAGCGCAGGCAACAGGGCTTGGTGTTCCCGGGAGTCGGCCGAGACAGGCACCTGCGGTCAGGACGGAGTTGGTGGATCTCAGTAGCCCATCGGACGGGCCCATGCCGAGAGCCAATGGGGCTTTGAAGTACCTGCGGCAGGGGGCGGTCTGTCCACGTTGTCTGTCTCCTGCGGGGCCATTCAAGCATCGGTTGCCTGGGCTGTGTCCTGACATCGCTCGAGGAGCCAGGCCCCAATGTAGGGCCAAACATACGTGGGCGCTTTCTTGCCTAGGATGATGTCCAGGTGGCCCCAGTGAACCTCCTCCCGAATCGGACTGAATACCTTGTAGGTCTTGTCACTGCTTTGGCTCAGGTCATAGGCGGGCCGAGCGTCGGCAGGGGGCAGCATTCGGTCTCGGTCGGCAGCGATCACCAGAAGAGGGACGTCTAGCTGGGTAAAGCGCTCCTCATAATTTTCGCCACCCGGGCCGGTGAAGCTACCCTCGGAAGCCCAACGCATCATCGTCAAGAAGATGTTGACCCCAGTCCAGTCGAATCCCTTGAGTAGCCGCTCTTGAACTATGTGCGGCTCCGTGGACCCCGGCACCCAGCCTGCCAGCGGGAATGACCAGGACAAGTCGTCTGCTTGCTCCCATTGATCCGCGATGATGCGTCCAAGGAAGCGAGTACGGATGTTAGCCCCCAGCTTGCGAATCACTGGCTCGACCCTGCCCAGACTTGAGACGGCTCTGGCCATGCGAAGCGTCACGGGGTTGGCGCCGAACCGAAACATGCCCGAGATCGTCACGAGCCCGGCGATGCAGCCCTCCGTCGCTGGGGCGGCCGCATAGCAGACGGCTCCGCCAAGACTGTGGCCCATGAGAAAGATCTGCCCACAGCCCGAATAGTCGGCGACTGCACGGCAGACCGAGCCCGTGTCCTGCACGTATTCGTCGAAAGACCGTGCGGGCGCGGTCCCCAGAGCTCTGGAGCGCCCATGACCGGTCAATTCGAGGTTGTAGACGTCGAGGCCGGAGTCAGCCAGGTAGTTGACCAGGCTCCGTGTGGACAGGTGCCATGTGTACCGGTTTTGAGCAAAACCGTGCACGAGTAGAATCGCGCCTCGTCGAGGCACGTCATCGCGGAACTTGCGGATCAGGCTGAGCTTGCGGCCAGAGATTGCTTCCGCACAGAGGACCTCCTTGCCGAAGAGGCCAAAGCGTCCGCGGTCGATCGTCTGCTCGACTCGAGTCCGCTGCAGGAGCTCGAGTCGGGCCGGCTCGACCACGGTGACATCCAGACTCAGCGGGAGACGCGAGCGCGGCGACGCTTGTCCTTCGCCTTCAGCTTCGCCTTCAGCTTTGCGGTCTTGTTTGTCTTCTTGCGAGCCGAGGTCTTGCTCTTGGGCATGCTGCGTTTCATGGTGGTCTCCGGGTTGGAAGTGGTTGAGCTTGTGGTTGAAGGAGTCAGATGTGACTCAGTTGAACCTCGTCTCCTGACAAGGTCGCGCGCGCTCGGAAGCGAAAGGGTGCCTCTCGGCCGGCGCAATTGGTCTCGGTCATCTCGAACAGGAGGGCGGCGCTGGACTTGCTCTCCACACCGCTGCCTTCGAGCGACCAGCGGCCGCGCTCTGTGCACTCGAAAGGTTCGTCGCCCAGTCGGATCGTTGTTGCCGCCTCGAAGGCTCCATCGTCAGAGAATCGCAGTTCTTCGTAGACGACCGCGGCGCCTTCATCAGTGACGGTGAACTTGGACGCTGCGCGGGAGCATAGGTTCTTGATGAAAGTGGCGGTGGGACCGCCGGTGTTGTTGGTGGCCGGTGCGTTCTCCTGAGCCCCACTCTCCGTCGTCCCGCCCCCTTGCTTGGGGCAAGCGGAGAGGAGTGCCGCGCACACGATCAGCAAGGTCACTTGCTTGGCCTGGCCTTTCATCTGGAACGACTTGCTGAACACAACGAGGACTCCGATTCTGCAGATGGGGCGCCACTATGGCCCTCTGGGCTGCCGTGTCAAGGCGGAGCGGCCTCCTGAACGAACTGCTGAAGGCCTTTGCGGTGTTTGTTTGGTCTACAGGACGTGCGCTACACAGGCCGCTGCCTCCTGCTGCGGGCTGTTTCCCGAGCCAATGGCTGTGAACAGTCCACCGTGTTCTGTGGACAAGCTGGGGACACCCCCCCTTAGGGCCCGCTCAGATCACTGAGAACCCTAGGCTTTTGTTGGATTGCACGAGATCGAGGCATTCACCAACGCGGCTCGGACGCCCCCTTGACCGAGACCGGGCCCCATGGCTACATTCCCGGCCTTGATTGACAAATCAATCGACTGGCGGCGCGCAGTTGCTGTCGTGGCAGAGGAGTGGGTGGGGCGTGGATGACAAAGTGAGGCGTGATCCGGCGGTCTTTGAAGAGAAACGCCGGAAGATTCTTCGGGCGGCCAGCAGGGTCTTCGCTAAGAAGGGCTATTCGGGGACGAGGGTCGGCGACATCGCGCGCGAAGCGGGGATCGCCTACGGGCTGGTCTATCACTACTTTCGCAACAAAGAGGATGTCCTCAACTCCCTCTTTCAGGAGAATTGGGCCATCGCGCTGAAGGTCATGGAAGACATCCACCAGCAAGGAGGAAGCCTGGCGGAAAAGCTTCGTGGCGTGGCCAGCTTTTTCCTTGAGGCCTGGCGTATGGAGCCTGATCTCATCGAGGTCTTGATGATTGAAGTGGTTCGAAGCCCCAAGTCGCTCGAGACAGCCAACCTCGCTGCCTTCCACCGGAGCTTCGATCTCATCGAGCGGATCTTCGCTGACCACGCGGAGCTGGGCGAGCTCCGCGAGGGAGTCGACCCCCGCATGACGGGTTTCCTGTTCTTGGGGAGTCTAGAGATGTTGCTCACGGGCTTTGTGGCGCGTGAGCTGTTGGCCGAGGACGCAGCGGCAGTGGCTTCGTGTAGCGGTGCTTTGGTGGACAACTTTCTGTTGGGTGTTGCTCAACCCAGCCTGGCTGGAGCTCGCTGAGCTTTTTTCTTGGAGGAAACCCGTGGAGTTTTCATTTGATACCACCCAGCAGGAGCTCCTGAACGCGGTGGAGCAGTTTGGACGCGACCAGTTGGTCCCAATGTGGAGCCAGGAGGCGGATGACGAGAACCGCTTCTTGACGGATGCCTGGCAGGCGATGGCCGAGTTCGGGCTTATGGCCCTGCCGTTCCCCGAGGAATACGGAGGGGCCGGGGTCAGCGCTCTGACTGTCTGTGCTGCCGGCGAAGGTCTCGGGCGTGCGGGGGTCGATGCCGGAACGGTGCTGTCCTACGGAGCCAGCACCATTCTTTGTGGCGTGCCGATCTGGAAGATGGGCACGGAGGAGCAACGTCAGCGCTACCTGCCCAAGATGTGCTCCGGCGAGTGGATCGGAGGGTTCTGCCTGACAGAGCCAGGCTCTGGCTCGGATGCGGCGTCTATGAAGACCAAGGCCGTGCGCGACGGTGACGAGTGGGTGCTGTCGGGCAGTAAGACCTGGATTACCAACGGGAACATTGGTCACCACTTCATTGTGACCGCCGTGACGGATCCCGAGGCGAAGCCGCGGGCTACCGGGATCTCGACCTTCATCGTCGATGCGGACGCGCCGGGATTTCGCGTGGGACGGAAGCTCGACAAGCTGGGCTGCAGGACATCACCAACTACCGAGATCTTCTTTGATGATTGCCGCATTCCAGCAGACGCCATCCTCGGGCCGGAGAATTATGGATTCGTCATGGTCGCGAAGTTGATCCTGGGCTGGGAGCGCACCTGTTTGCTCGCACCGGCCCTCGGCAGCCTCCATCGGGCAACAGAGACGGCGTGTAAGTATGCCCTCGAGCGGCACCAGTTCGGGCGGCCGATCGCTTCCTTTGGCGCGATGGAAGAGAAGATTGCTCAGATGCGACTTTCGTATGAGGTGGCCTGGGGACTTCTGTACCGCGTTGCCGATCTTCTGGACCGCGATGAGCCTTGTCTGGTGGAGGCTGCGGTGGCCAAGACCTACATCTCCGAGGCTGCGGTTCGGGTGGCCGAGGACGTCGTGCAGATCCACGGAGGCTACGGCTTTAGTAAGGAGTATCTGGTCGAGCGGGGCTATCGAGATGCCAAGCTCGGAACCATTGGTGGCGGAACATCCGAAATTCAGCGCGGGATCATCGCCCGCGCCATAGGGGGCTTTTGATGCGCTTTCAACTCACAGAGGAGCAGCGGTCATTTGTTGATACCTGCCGGAACTTCGTCAATGAAGAGGTCCTGCCCCAGGCCGCCGAGGTGGATGAGCGGGCAATGTTCCCTCGGGCCACGTACGGAAAGTTGGGCCAGCTCGGATACCTGGGCCTGGGCTTTGACGAGCGCTATGGCGGCACGCCGTCGGATGCCATCACCCGAGCATTGGTCCAGGAGGAGTTGGCTCGGGGGTGTGCATCGACGGCACTCAGCACCGGGGCCTCTACGGTCTTGTTCGGGCTGCCTGTTCAGGAGTTTGCGACGGAGAAGATCCGCGATGAAATCCTGCCGGCACTGATTCGAGGCGAGTTGATCGGAGGCTGGGCCCTCACAGAGTCGCACTGCGGCTCCGATGCCGCTGCCATGAAGACAACGGCCGAGCGATCTGACGCCGGTTGGGTGCTCAATGGCAGCAAGATGTTCATCACCAATGGGCCTGATGCGGACTGGGTCGTGGTGGTTGCCCGGACGGATCAGGAAGCTGGGCATGAAGGGCTCAGTAGCTTTCTCGTCAAGAAGGGCACTCCGGGATTCACGGCGGGTGGCCCGCTGGACAAGATGGGCTGTAAGGGCTCGCCTACATCGGCTCTGTTTTTCGAGAACTGTGTGGTTCCCTCGGAGTGGCTTCTGGGAGAACCGGGTGATGGTTTCGCGCAACTCCAGTGGACACTGGAGCGGGGGCGGATCGCCATGGCTAGCTTTGGGGTTGGGATCGCTCAGGCCTCTCTGGATGTCGCGCTGGCCTACGCTCAGGAGCGAGAGGCGTTCGGCAAGAAGATCATTCGGCACCAGCCCGTGCACTTCAAGATTGCCGACATGAAGATCGAGGTGGACGGAGCCCGGATACTGATGCTGCGTGCTGCTTGGTTGCACGAACGGGGAGAGGCCTCTCCCGCCCTTCTCTCTGCGGCCAAACTGCACGCTACGGAGACCGCGGTGCGCTGTTCGGATCGGGCTGTGCAGATCCATGGCGGCTACGGCTACATGCGCGAATACCCTGCAGAGCGGCTGTATCGCGATGCTCGGCTCGGGCCCATTGGCGAGGGCACCAGCGAGATTCAGCGCCGGATCATTGCCAGGGAGACCTTGCAGCAGTTCAGCGCCTGACGGCAGAGATTTGACAGTCAAGGGGGCCCACCTATAATCCGCGCCGTTTTGCGGGACTAGCTCAGTGGTAGAGCATCGCCTTGCCAAGGCGGGGGTCGCGGGTTCAAATCCCGTGTCCCGCTCCAAAAGATTTGACCAGCCCCGGGAGCTTGCTCTCGGGGCTGTCTTTCTTGGGCTCTCCTGCGGGCTGTTAGACTCGGCACATGCCGAGCTTCCGGTCGAGCATCCCTAGTCTGGCTCTCCTGGTTCTGCTCTCGCTGCTCATCGGCAGTGCGCATCGGCACACCGATGCTTGGTCGCCTAGGCATTCCGCGATCGATGAGGTCAGCTATCTGCCCGATGGACGCCTGCTTCGCACGCTGTCCCTGGGCTACGAGTCGGTTGTCGCCGATCTGCTCTGGGCTAGGGCCACCAGCTTGTTCGGACAGCGCTATGGCGACGCTGATCAGGATTGGTATCCCTGGCTCTATCACATGATGGACCTGGTCACCGATCTCGATCCCGAGTTCCGCGCTGCCTACAAGTATGGCGGCACCATGTTGCGTATTGACGGCGTCTTTGTGGATCAGAGCAGCCTCATCTTTCAGAAGGGCGCCAGGCAGCTGCCGACCTACTGGTACTTTCCGTTCGCCATTGGGATGAACTACTTCAACCAGGATCGCAGGATGCTGGCGGCCCGCTATATGGAACAGGCCGCTACCGTGGCGCGACAGCTTCAGAAAGACTTGTCGGACGCAGGAAGCCTGGATGAAGAGGGGTTGGTGGAGGGATACGATGGACCGGACTATCTGCACAACCTGGCGGTCTCGCTCTACTCGGACTCAGACCAACTGGAGATTGGCCTTCAGTTTCTGTTGGAGGAGCAGCGTCATCTTCCTACTGGGCGCGCGCGAGATGCGGTGCGAATCAAGATTATCGAGACCAGGTATCTGATGGCTCGCCGTGATGCTCTGGCTGTCATGGGTCGGTACAAGAAGCAGACGGGTCGACTGCCGACGATGCCAGGGGATGTGACCACTTTGGGCCTGTCACTGCCTGACGACCCCCTTGGCGGCCAGTGGATCTGGGACGAGCATCAGGGGGCGAAGGAAGGCTCCTTGGTGTCCGATGCCTACGAGAGGGTCTTTGGGGTGTTGGCTGCCGAGACGGGGATGGGCAACCCCGATCGTCGGGCAGATCGGCCCTGAGACCTTCGTGACCAGGTCGGACTTCGAGCGGTCCTCCTGGCTCTTGGGGGCCACTGTATCTCTGCTCGGGCTGTTTCTGGTGGTTCGTCTCGCGCCGTCCGTCGGCTGGCTTGATGGAGGGTCCTTGACGGCCTCTTCCTGGGTGATGGGGGTGGCGCACCCGCCGGGCGAGCCCGGTTATCTGGCGCTCGCGAAGCTCGCCCAATTGCTGCCGGTAGGTGACATCGCGTTCCGGACCAATCTCCTCTCGGCACTAGCACTGGCGTTCTGCGCGCTCCCAGTCTTTGTCTTGGCTGCCAGCCTGGCTCGAAGCGTGTCGCTGGACGAGCGCTTGGCATCGTTGGCGGGTGTTGTCGCGGCCTTCCTGGCCGTCCTGCCATTTGGAGCACAGGCTCAGGGCGTCCGAGCCGAGGTCTATGCCTTGACCACCTTGCTCCTGCTCTTGGCGCTCAGCTTCGCCCTGGCGGTGGGCGGGCGGCGAGGCAGTGCGGCCTGTGGCTTGCTGTGCGGGTTTGCTCTTGCGGTTCACCCACTCTTGGCGGTCGCCGCTATCCCAGCACTGCTGCTTGCCCGTCGCCTTGGGCGGGTCGGCCCGCTCCATCTGGGCTGGGGAGCGGGAGCCTCACTCGTTGCCGCCGGCCACTACCTGTGGCTACCGCTCCGCGCGCGAGCCGTTCCCTCCTGGTCCTGGGGTCTTCCCGACAATGCCCAGCGCTTCTTAGATGTCTTGTTGGCGCGGACCTTCGCCAGCAATTTCGGCACGGAAGGGGTTGGGCCGCTGGCCAATGCTGAGATCGTCGGTCTTGAGTGGCTTCGATCGGGGATCTTGGCGGTTGGCCTCGTGTCGCTTCTTGCTTGGGCTGTGCTGCGGGCGCGGAGACGTGTTTTTGCCTACGGAATCGTGGCGCTCGTCTGGATACTAGGCAACCTGGGGACGGTGATTCCGCAGAACAAGGTCTATGCAGAGAATCCGGACGTGTTGGGCTATTTGTTCGTTGGCGCCTGTGTGTTGGCGCCGCTGGCCGCTCTGGGTCCAGTCTGGATGCTGGGCGAGCCTCGCGCCCCCCGCGCTTCCTCAGCAACTGCGGGAAGGAGGCTGCGACCAGCCATCGCCGTGGTCTTGTTGTCCCTACTGCTAGCCTGGGTCTTTGCAGATGGGCTCGGAGCTGGGCAAAGAGGCAACCATCTTGCCCGCAGATTTGCTACGGAACAGGCGCTTGGTTTGCCCACGGGTTCGGTAATGATGACCTCGGGCAACGACACAGCTTTTCTCTGGACCTACCTCCAAGGCGTCGAGCGTCGACGGGCCGATCTGGTGCTGGCGCATCGGGTGCTCCTTGGCCACCCGCACGAGCAACTGCGCATCGCCGAGGCTCTCGCCGATGCCGGTGTGCCTTGGGTGCAGCCATTGCGGGACAGCCCGCTGTCTGTCCTGGCGCTGTCTCCGCCGGCCCGGGGCTTCTATCTTGAGCTCCGAGATCAAGAGCGTCTGGATCTGGCCGAGGGCAGGCTGCAGCCCCATGGCTTACTAGAGCGTTGGATGGGCCAGGAGGCCGCGGGGAATGCGGTGGTTCCCAGTGGGCGAGAGGACCTCTGGCTGGATCAGAGGCGAGACGATGCACTCGCTGAGTTTACGGACGACGTCCTTCGTTTTGATGCTCCGGCCAGGCAGGTTCGTGACTACTACCTGGAACTTCACCGTCCAGCTGAGACGAAGGTTCCGTGATCCACGGCGTTACGGCTGGCGTGGTGACTGTTGCCTTCACGGTCTACGTGATGATGGCGGCTCCCGGTCTCACCTGGCTCGATGGTGGAGAGCTGGCTCTCGCAGCTGCCACCATGGGCGTTGCGCACCCGCCGGGCGAGCCCCAATATCTCATCCTCGCGCGCCTCATCGCCCTGCTGCCCGTGGGCGATCTGTCGTTTCGGCTGACCCTACTTAGCGCCATGACAGTTGCCCTCTCCGCTGGGATCCTGTCCTGGCTTGTGACAGAGGCATCGGCGCGCATCGCCGGGCGCAGTGATGTGGTCTGTCTGTTTGCTGGGGCTGCCTCTGGACTTACGTTCGGCTTGGCGCCGGCCGCAGCTGTGCAGGCGGTTCGCCCCGAGCTCTATGGTCTCTCGATTCTGTTGGGCTTGCTCGCTGTGATGGCCCTCAAGGCCGGGGGCCCGCGGGGAGCGGTTTTGGCCTTGCTTCCGTTGAGCCTGTTGGGGGCGGTGCACCCGGTAATGCTGGTGGCTGCCGCGCCAGGTCTCGTCTTGCTCTTAGCTGCCCCGGAGGGCTGGCGCGCCTCTAGCTTGCGAAGGCTGTGCATCTCGGTGGGGGGAGCCGGACTGTTGGCTCTACCGGCCTTGGGGCTCTTTGCCTGGTTGCCGCTCCGGTCCCTGGCAGTGCCCGCATTCGATTTTGGTACACCGCAGACGTGGGAGCGTTTTTGGTGGTCGTTTACGGGTTCGACCTATGCCCGCTCGTTCGAATTGGCGGAGGGCCAGTTGTCGTCGAACGTCTCAGCGCATCTCAGCTTGTTTGCGTCTGATCTGGGGCTGGGGGTCTTGTTCTTTGCGGTTGCTGGCGCTTGGGCCTTGTCGTCCCGTTCCAGGTCTGGGGTCCTGGCGGGTTTGTTGCTCCTCGTGGTGGGTGTCCTCCCAACGGTCCTTCAGGGGGCCTTTCGGCCCGACAACCCCGATGTGCGGGGCTATCTGTTGGGCCCGTGCGCTGTCCTCTGCGGTGCTGCCGGCCTGGGCTTGGCCGCGCTTACTCGAACGGTCCAGGACACGGCGGCCCGGGCGGCGGGCGCAGTTGGCGCCGCCTGTTGTGTCGCTCTGGTCATTCCTCCGGCGCACGCCAGCTTGGAGGTGGCTGATCGGAGCCAGTTGAAGAGCCCGGCTCTGTTGGGCGCCGCGCTGCTCGATGCTGTGCCGCCTGGGGGATTGGTGTTGTTGGGGGGTGACTCCTGGTCGTTCCCGACGCTGTACCAGCGCTATTGGGAGGGGCGTCGCTCGGACGTCTCTGTGATCGCTCTCCACTTGACCGATGAAGCGGCTCTGCCGGCCCTCCGACACCGGGGTCTGCCAGTGCCTGCAGCTCTCGATGAAGAGGAGCGTGCTGCCTTGGCTTCGGCGGGGTCTCGGGCTGTTCCCGAACAATTGGCGCGCATCTTTGCTCGCCACGAAGCGGCCACACCGTTACTGGTCAATGATGCTTTCTTGCCGCCGGATCTATTGGCACGCCGTCAGCCCATGGGCCTGCTGTACCAGCTGGAGCCGGTTCCATCACCGTTTCTGTTGGAGCTGGGCGCCTGGGAGGAGGAGCGCCTTTGGACCCACACGGTGGCTCCTCTGCGGGACTCTGGCCTGTTGGCCTCCGATCCCTGGGCCCGCTCTGTTTTGACCCGCCGCTACGCATCGCGGGCCGGATTTCATCGGTGTCGGGGTGAGGTCGGTTTGGCTGCTGTGACCCTTGAGCAGGGAGCTAGCCTGGACGGCACGGGAACAGCGATGGTTCACCTCTTGAGCTATCGGCTTCGAGAAGGTCTCGATGGTGTTGGGCCCGTTGGCGCAGGCTGTCCACCCCCAGCCGGGCCCTGGGACGCTTCGTTCGCCGCTGGTGATGACCGGGCTGCGCTTGGAATGCTGGAGCGGCCCTCGTCTCTCGGCGGCGCTTCTGGCGGCGACGCCCATTGGGAAGCTCGGCTGGCCTTGGTGAGGGCTTCGGCCCGGTTCCTTTCTCAGGACCTCGAGGGCGCTGCTGCCGAGCTGAGCCATGTGCTTACGCTCTGGCCTACCCACCCCTCGGCTCTGCTGTTGCAGGAGCGACTGTCCACGCTCGGAGTTCCGTTGCCCATCCAGCCAGGCCTGGCGGGTCCGTCGACGACGAGAAGGACCGACCCGTGACCGATTCCCAGTGGAGCTTCAAGCGTCCCAAGCTCGAGCCGACTGAGCGTACCGAGCCGGGTCTAGATGACGTTCCCTGGGGCACGCAGCCAAGACCTAATGTGCAGGAGCAGCTGGCGAAGCGCCGCAAGAGCGGGCTGGCCGCCTGGCGGCGCGATGCTCTTCGAGAGGCCGCCCTGCTCGTATTGCTGGTGGTTCTGGTGGCTGTCCTCTACGTCGTTGCAGTTGCTGCCAAGGACCGAGAGTTTCGAGCCAGTGGCGAAGAGGACTCCGCGACATTCTGGATGGAGTCCGCTCAGCGCTTTCGCTATGTGCGGATGGTTGCTGATGGCAACTTCATTCCGACTCTGGACCAGCAGATGGAGGCGCCAGATGGCTACCCGCCTTGGTCGGACACGGTGCTGCAGGAGGTCTTCTACGGTGATCTCTACAGGCGATTGGCCGGTCCCGAAACGGATCTCGCGACGTTTGTTCGCTATGTGACGAGGTTGTTTTCGGCTTCAGCCGTTTTTCCGGTCATGCTTCTCGTCTTTGCTCTGACACGTAGGCGTGATGCTGCGCTCCTGGCCGGGCTCGCCTATGGGACATGCTTGGCGGTGACAGAACGGGGCACAGGCGCTGGGATCCTGCGGGAAGACCTGGCGGTGCCGATCCTCTACTGGCACCTGGCCATGCTGGCCTTCTGGTCGCGTCGCCCGAAGCTTCCGACCGCTCTGCTTGCAGGTGTTTTTCTCGCCCTGGCCCTGCTCCTGTGGAAGGTCGTTCACTTCTACGTGCTGCTGCTCGTGGTCTTTCTAGCGAGCGCGCATTGGCTGGACCGGGAGCGGACCGGGCCGGTTCTGGAGGGCGCCCTCGGGTTGCTTGTCCCCTCTCTGTGTGCAGCGCTTCTGCCGTTCAGCTTGAGCTACGACGGATTCCTTACGTCGACGCCAGTGTTGGCGGGGGCGGGGATGCTCTCTGGGCTGGTGGGAGCCCAGTTGTTTCGCAAGTCTCCGATGCCCTTCTGGGTCGGCCTGTCTCTCGCCGCGTTCGTTGCGTTGCGCCTCCTCCTGCCTCGGGAGGTGGGCTATGACCACGCCTGGGAGACGATCCTCGCGCGCCTTCGGTTCGCGCTGGAGAAGCCCGCTGATCCGAGCCTGTTGTCGTTCCACGCTCGCCATTACTGGACCGGGAACTACGAGAGCCCAACGGTTTCGTTACTTCTGCGCTGCTGGCCTGCGCTCGGGTTGGCTGCAGCACCTGGACTCTGGGTGGCTGTGCGTGGCTGGAGCAAGCGTCGGTTCGAACGACTCGAAGGGGACTTGGATGCGGCCGTGCCGGTCCGGCTCCTGGATGGTCTTGGTCCCGCCCAGCCGCTGGCTCCGCTGGCATCTCACTTCTTCCTGTGGCTGATGCTGAGCTTCACCGGTTCCTACCTGGTGTTCAGAAAGCTTCAATTGTTCGCAGCGATGGCCCTGTCTGTGGCTGTCGCCATGGGCTTTGCCTCCGTTCGTGGAAGCCGTGATCGGATGCGGCTGGCCTTGGTGGTGCTGGTCCTCGTCAGTGCCGCCCAGGGTTGGCGCGCTGTGCCCACAGCAGATGGCTGGTTCGCCGAAGACAGCGAGGACGTGTGGAACCCGGTAGAGGTGTTCTCCCCACAGTCGTTCAATGGGCTGGTGGACTATCTGGCAACTGCGACCAAGCCGGGTGAGACGATCCTCGCGTCCTTTGTGATCAGTCCTTTCTTCTTGGCCTACCTGGAACGCTCTACGGTTCTGCACTGTTTTTTCGAGGGGCGGTTGCTTGATCGGTTTCGAGACGTCGTCGAGGCCAGGTTCTCAGACGAGGAAGAACTCTGGAACTTGAGCCGTAGGACTGGTGCGGATTGGTATGTCCACGAGGCGCACCATCTCCTGCGTACGGACGGCCGCATGAGTCAGCGCTACGTGGCAGACCAAGTGGACTGGCCTCCCAAGAGCGTCGGGACCCAGATGCACTTCTCACCCGAGGAGTTGCAGCACTTCGAGCTTCGTTTCCAGAATCAGTGGTTCCGGGTCTTCCGGGTGTTGGCGCCCGGTGAGAAACCCCAACCGCTCGTTGCTGATGTGGGGCCCGTCGTGTGGAACCGGCGGCTGTTCACACATCTCTTTGGGGATCCCCGAACCAAGGCGCCCGCAGCTGGCGTAACGGGAGAACGGGAGCCCGCGGACTTGCTGTACGCGACGCTACAGGCTGAGCGCTGGGTGACGCGCGCCCAGAAGCTCGTTGATGGGTCGGAGCCTGGGGGCCGAGATTGGGCTGAGCGCTACCTCCAGGAGGCACGCAGGATTGCGCCCTATTTCTACGCAGCCGACGAGGGTCTCTCCGACCTGTACCTGCGCGCCCAGAAGGAGGGCCGCGCTGCGGTGCATCGAGAGCGGGCCCAATTGGTGCGGGGGGCGCTCGCTGGTCAGCACCCATTCCCGGCGGACATCGGCCCTGAAAGCCCCCTGAAGCCTTGAAGTAGCTTTGACAGGGGCCCCGCGAACTGCTACTTCCCCGGTCCCACGATTCTACCCCCGAGGGGCCCTCATGAAGCTGTTTATCGACACCGCCAACATCGACGAAATCAAGGAAGCCGCATCTTGGGGCATCCTCGATGGCTGCACCACGAACCCTTCACTGATTGCCAGGGAGGGGCGCGACTTTGCCGCGGCTGTGCACGAGATCTGCGAGATCGTTCAGGGTCCGGTGTCCGCCGAGGTCGTCGCTCAGGACGCCGATGGAATGCTTGAGGAGGCCGCCCTGCTTCGGCAGATTCATCCGCACGTCGTCATCAAGCTGCCCATGAGCCACGAAGGTCTGAAGGCCTGTCGCGCGCTCTCTGACGAGGGGACCCCGGTCAACATGACCCTCATCTTCAGCGTCAATCAGGCCGTACTGGCGGCAAAGGCTGGTGCTGCCTATGTGAGTCCGTTTATTGGGCGCATTGACGACACGGGTCAGGATGGCATCGCGGTCCTGTCGGACATCATCGATGTGTTCAACACCTACTACTTCGAGACTGAGGTGCTGGCAGCCTCGATTCGGCACACGGCCCACGCCCTCGACGCTGCTCGTCTCGGGTCGCATGTGTCGACCATGCCCTTCAAGGTGATGAAGGCGATGGCCTATCACCCGCTGACCGACAAGGGCAATGCAGCCTTTCTGGCCGACTGGGCCAAGGTGCCCGGTGACGGCTTGATCCCCACCGTGGAGCGCTTCCTGGCCACCCGCCAGAAGGAATCGGCCTGAGCTCCGACGGGCCCTCTCTGCTTCCCACTGACCGAGAACACTGTGGCTGACACGGCCGTCAAGCAACGCACTGCGGACAAGCGAGGTCAGATCCTCGCCGCTGCAGTGGATGTGTTCGCGAGTCGTGGTTTTCACCGCTCACGCGTGGCCGATGTGGCGCGGGCAGCAGATGTGGCAGATGGCACGATCTACCTCTACTTCAAGTCTAAGGACGACATCCTGATCTCTATCTTCGAAGAGAAGATGGCCTCGATGATCGAGGGTGCCGAGCAGGTGTTGTCTGGAGTCGCCGACCCTCTGGAGAAGCTGCGCCAGTTTGCGTTGTTCCACATGAGGAATGTGGAGGACCATCGCAATGAGGCCAAGGTGCTCCAGGTGGAGTTGAGGTTGAGCAATACGTTCATGAAGGAGTACAACCCCGTTCGGCTGCGCCAGTACATGGACATCATTGGGCAGTTGATCGAGGAAGGTCGCGAAGCAGGAATCATTCGCAGTGACGTGAACCCAGTCATTGTGCGCCGGGCATTTTTCGGTGCATTGGACGAGATCGCGATGCAGTGGATTCTCACACCGAAGGCCCGCTACGGGCTCAAGGAATCAGCAGAACAGGTCGCGGACGTGTTTGTGCGGGGGCTTCGCGCCCCGGCGACGGACTGAGCCGCGAGAACTAACAGGCTGGAAGGCAACACTCCGGGATCTCCCGGAGGCCATTGGAGGCAACGGTGAAGATAGGCGTCTTTTTGAAGCAGGTCCCCGACACGGAGACCAAGATCCGGCCGGCCGGCGACGGTAGCGGCATCGAGTCCGGCGATGTGAAGTGGATTGTCAGCCCCTATGACGAATTCGCTGTCGAGGCAGGCCTCCAGCTGAAGGAGAAGTCCGGTGGCGAGGTCGTGGTCGTATCTCTCGGTCCTGCACGGACCTTGGATGCAGCCCGAACGGCCCTGGCCATGGGTGCGGACAGGGCAGTGATTCTGGATGACGAAGGCTTCCAGGGCAGTGACCCGCTCGGTACATCTCGAGCGCTCGCGGCGGTGGCTCGCAAGGAGGGCTTCGACATCATCTTCTGCGGTCGCCAGGCCATCGACGAGGACAACAACCAGGTCCCTCAGATCGTCGCCGGGCTACTCGACTGGCCCCACGCCTCGTGGGTCAATAGCTTCGAGTCCGAGGGTGAGACGGCGACCGTCAAGCGTCCCATCGGTGGCGGCAAGCTCGAGGTGGTCAAGGTTCGACTGCCTGCGGTCTTCTCGTGCACGAAGGGACTGAACGAGCCCCGATATGCCAGCCTTCCGGGAATCATGAAGGCCAAGTCGAAGCCGGTGGCTCGCTACACCCCAGCCGATCTAGAGCTCGACGGCCAGGTAGGTGCTTCAGCCGCTGTGGTGCAGCTCACCAGCTACCAGATGCCGCAAGCGCGCCCCAGCGGACGCATGCTTGAGGGTGAGGTGGGTGATCAGGTCAAGGAACTCGTTCGACTGCTTCGTCAAGAAGCGAAGGTCCTCTAAGGGCTCCGGGATAGGGAGAAAAGAACAATGACGGACATTCTAGTTTTTTGTGAAGTGACGGACGGCAAGATCAAGGGCAGCGCACGCGAG
>MDTE01109025.1_pt1 | contig 19336 bp, 15 predicted proteins | sample 811231 | NCBI WGS metagenome assembly MDTE01 (sample SAMN05326651, study PRJNA326480) | marine metagenome | isolation source: seawater | place: Indian Ocean: Red Sea | collected 2010 | reverse complement strand
TCATCAAAATGGCGAACGAGAAGTTTGCTGGGGAAATTGACGAAGAGGAAGTGCGTGAGCTCAACAATCAAGCCATCGCGACATTGGCTGTTCTGTTCGGGACTCCTCTATTGTTTTTCGCGTACATTTCATCTTCGCATTGATGATTAGGACGATGCGGCGCGCGTAAGATTTAGCAACATAGCCTTCGTGACAAAGCAAAGAATTACGATGATTTCAACGCCGCGAGCTTGAACCCGCCTTTTCCGTCGCCCGCAATCTTGAGCTCTTGCGTGTGGAATTTTCGAAGTTCCAATCTGTGCGCGATACTCACGACCGTCGTGCGCGTATCGAATAGTCGTTCGTAGAGCTTGGACTCTTCGTCTGGATTGATCGCGCTCGTCGCCTCATCGAGGATGGCAAACTTTGGCGCGTGATAGTACAATCGGGCGAATCCGATGCGCTGTCGCTCACCTCCAGACAACACGTCATTCCATTCCAGGTGTCGCGTATTCAGACCGACGTTCATCGACCCGTCGACGAACTTCGAAAGCCCAGCCATGATTAGACACTCTTTCACGCGAGCGTCGTCCACCTTGGCCGTGCGAGGGTCTTGCGGATAGACGACTTGGTCGCGAAGCGAACCTTGCAAGAGGTACGGACGCTGGGGCAACCACATGATCGACGAGGCACCGGTCGGTCGCGTGACGCTACCCGTCATGGGCTCCCAAAGACCGGCCAAGACGCGAAGCAAGGACGTCTTCCCGCACCCGTTGGGACCGGTGATGAGTAAGTTTTTTCCGGGGGAGATGGAGAGCGTCAAATTTTTGACGAGCACGCGCTGAGATCCGTCAGGTTCAGGCGCACCGACGGTCACGTTGTCGAACACGATGGGCGTCTCCGCCGCGTCTTCCGACACGGACGCGCGCGCCGCTCTCTCCGCGTTCGCTTGCTTGCTCGATTCATCTAAAGTTTTGAACAATTGCGACAAACGATGCGTGTAACCGGCCAACTCGTCGAGGTTCTTTCCGAGGAGTAACACCTCGGTGAACGCACCGCCACAACGAAGCATGAGCTCTTCTGTCGCCCGGAACGAGGAAATGCGCTCACCCTCCGACGCGGTCGCCTTCATCATGAATGGAACGTGAACGAAAATACTACCCACGAGCAAGCCTTGGAATTTGGAAATGTTATCCGCGACACTCTTGCGAATGCGTTGCAATGCGTGCCATCTTTGAGTGACGACCAAGTTATCCAAACCCTCATCTAGAATCTCAACTTCGCGCTTCCCGCCATCCAAGAGCGCGATCTCCTCCGCGTGCGCGATCAATCTCGAGTGCGTGTGACGGAAACCGCCCTCGAGAGCGGCTTCTCGCGCCACCATGGGGCCGAGACGAGGCGCGATCGAGCGCAACACACCCGTGATGATGAATTGCGACGCAAACAGCGCGAGCGGTCGGGAGTACCCCAGTTCCTTCGCCGCCTCCGCCAAGCTCAGCGTAAACTCCAAGATTGGTTTGAAGGAGTGTCCGTAGAGGAACGCCGTCTCCTTGGCGAACGCGTCGATATCGGCCACGATGCGTTGATCGACATTGTCCAATCCCCCTTGACGCAACACCGCCGTCTTATAAAAGTTGTTGTTCTCCATGTACATCTTGTGCGCTCTCTTCGTCAGCGCCGCCCTGAGTTCGATGGTGATCAAACTCTCCGTGTATCTCAAACCGCTGTTCACGACGACGCCGCTCGCCATCCAGCCGCAAAAGTTGAAAAACCAGCGCACCCAAAACTTCCAGCTCGCGCTCGAGATCGCCTTGGTGAGGTAAAACGTGTTCACCTTGTTGGCGCGAACCGTCAAGAGCGTGCGCATGACGAGCAGGGTGAACTGCGCCCCCAAGAGTTGCGCCCCTCGGCTCTGCGCCGTGGGAAACGCCACGCGCAACAGGTACGCCAACTCAGTCCAGAAATCCTTCCCGACGCCGATCTGTTTGTTCGCCTTCCCGACCGTCTTCCCACCGCTCTTCCCGCTCGTCTTTTGCGACAGATCGAGCATCGTCGCGCACTCCTTGAGCGCCTTTCGCGCCTTGTCCCGTCGTCTGCTCAGACTCATCGCCTCCCCGCTCGCCAGCGTGCCGAATCCCACCACGCTCGCCGCGAGAAAGACGACGTACATGGCGTCCTCCCTGACGTGCGCCACGTTCGTGCTCACGCCGTCCACCGCGTGCGTCCTGAGCGCGTCCACGACGACGCCCAACCCACTCATCAATCCGATCGTGCCCGGCGCACCGGGCGGCATCGGTCCGCGGTGCGTCGTCGCGCCCATGATCGCGCGCTCGACGCTCGATCGGAGCGTATCGCTCGCGTTCGAGGTTGTCTCGCGCGATGCGACCCGTCGAGGCGGCGACTGTGGATTCCGCCGCCAGAACGCTCCACGTTACACTCGAGATTTCTCGCGCGCGCACCGCGCCGCGCATCGTCCACGCTCGCGCGCGCGCGCACAGAAGACGAACGTCATCACGCGCGATGAATAAATACGCCGACGACGCCCCGCAGAGCGCGGACAAGTGCATAAACGCGTGCAAGGATGGATGGTTGTGCGAGGTAAACGAAATGTGGCCGGGACAAGCCATGTCGCTCAAGATCGACGAGGAACTGTTTCGAGGGCGAAGCGATTTTCAGGACGTCTTCGTGTTTAAGAATAAGGCGTACGGGAACGTCTTGGTGTTGGACGGGGTGATTCAGGCGACGGAACGGGACGAATTCGCGTACCAGGAGATGATAACCAATTTGGCGTTGTGCTCTCTTCGGGAGGCGCCGAAACGCGTGCTCGTCGTCGGTGGAGGCGATGGTGGCGTGCTGAGAGAGGTGACGCGACACGGGGGGATTGAACGCATCGAGATCGCGGAGATCGATGGGATGGTGGTGGAGATGTCGAAGAAGTTTTTGCCGTCGATGGCGGTGGGGTTCGACGACCCGCGCGTCGAGGTGAATATTTGCGACGGTATCAAGTACGTGGGCGACGCTGAGGAGGGAACGTACGACGCGATCATCGTTGACTCGAGCGATCCCATCGGACCGGCGAGCGTGCTGTTCGAGGACAAGTTCTTCAAGAAGATGTTTAGAGCGCTCAAGCCTGGCGGCGTCGTGTGCACGCAAGCCGAGTGCGTCTGGTTACACATCGATTTGATCGAAGATTTGGCCAAGATGTGCAGAGGAATCTTCGAGGGTGGATCAATCCACTACGGTTACACGACGATTCCGACGTATCCGAGCGGACAAATCGGCTTCATGCTCTGCAGCAAGCCCTCGTCGGACGGCTCGACGGTCAACTTCGCCAACCCGAAGCGATACCCGCAACCGGCAGACGGTAGCGCGTTGAAGCCTATGCGATATTACAACGAGGAAGTGCACAAGGCGGCGTTCACGCTGCCCGAGTTTGCTCGCGCCGCGCTCGCGCCTCATCTCGTGCCGGGTTCGCACTAAAACGTGCAGCGAGCAGTAGTTCCATTATATTTCTGTGCAGTTACTTGTCGTACATCACAAACGTGTGCAAACCTTTTAGTGATTACAAGCCGCGTGCGTGCTCGCGGTTTTTTATTCGACGATTATAACAGTTTTTTTTGCGCGCGAGTGACGCGTGGCGTCGTGCTCTTCGTCGCCTTGAAAACGTCGCTCACTCTACCACCGCGTTTCCTCTTCTTATTCCCGTTCGATCGAACGATCTCGACGTTATCAAATCTAAGCTTCAACGGCGTCGCGTCGGGCGTTTTATCGACCACCGAACGCGTTCCAAAGTTTGGTTTCAAAGGCGCCGCCAACAGAGCATCTAATCGCGCCACGTCGGGACTCTCCGCCGTCAACCGCGGCGTCCGCGGCGTCGCCGCCGCCGAACGAAGCGCGTTCGACATCGGCGTCGCGAACGCAAAGTGTCCCGGCGTCTCTTGCCCACCGCTTCTCCGCGTCGCGTCTCGACTCTCCGACGCCGCGCGCTCGCCGTCGTTCTCGCTCGACGACGTCGTCGCGCCTCTCCGTCTCACTCTCGCCGTCGCCTGATCCGACTCGTTGCTGCTCTCCCCGACGCCTCCGCCCAGAATGTTCGTGCTCGCGCTCGCGTGCGAGCCCGTCGAGCACCGTCGTCGCAACCAATACTTGGTCGCGCGTCCGCGCGCGTCGCCATCGCAGATCTCATTCTCATCGTCTTCGAACGCGCGCGTCAAGCACCTCTCGGGCGCCATGTTCACCGTTCCCTCGGTCGACGTCGGACGAATCGATCGATCGCGCGTATCGACGTCGACTCGCCCGCGTTCCCGCGCGCGTCCGCGATGTGTCGACGCGTCGTCGTCGCGCGAATGCATTCGCGCCTCGTCTTGACAATACGAAATTTCCCGCCAAAAATCTTCCACCGTTCACGACTCAACGCGCACCCCCCCACACCACCACATTTGGCGCGCGGGACGACCCGACGGCACACGACGACGCGACGAGTCGCGATGCGCGCGACGACGACGAGGACGACGACGACGACGAAAACGTCCCGCGTTTCCCACGGACGATCCCGCGTTTCCCACGGACGACCGAGGGCGGCGTCGACGCGTCCCCGCGCGTGGACTCGAAAAGATGACGAGGAGATTTGGGACGAGGATGAGCGCCGACGCATCGAGGAGAATAAGCGATGGCGACGAACGGATCCGCCGGAGGAGGCGTGGGACATCGATAAGGAACGCGACGCGTTGATGTATAAGCGCGAGTCTTTGGAGTCGTTGCTTCGTTTGGAGTACGAGCCGGAGGATGAGAAGAAGGACGGCGACGAAGAGACGCCGCCGCGCGACGCGTGAGCGCGGATGTATGTATCTTTTGTATCTATTCTCGCGCGCGTGTCGTCGCGAGCGTACACCAACGACACGCATCGATACCGTTGTGCATCGCTATCGTGTACTAGTACCGTGTAAAAGACGATTCGGTGTCTTCTCGAGTCAACGCGTCGACGACGTCGTCCAGTAACAGTTTTTCGCCGACGCGCACCTCGAGCGCCATCGCCTCGCGTCGCCGCTCGTGTCCCCCATCGAGCGCGTCTCGAAGAAGTGCCTCGTCCTCTTCGATCGTCGTCGCGCGATATCGGTCGCGTCTGGTGCGACAGACGTCGAGGAGAAGCGCGCGCGCGCGCGCCGCGTGCGCGGCGTCGACGGCGACGTCGAGCGTATCCGGCGCGGGTCGATCGGGATCGAGCGTCAGCGCGCGCGCCGCGCGCCAACACTCCTCGGACACGCACTCGAGTCCGCGAAGCGCGTCTTTATACACCCCGGAAACGTTTGAAATCTCGTACGTCAAACTCTTCCGAACGCCGAAACGTTCGAAGACGCCGTCCAAAAACGCGCGCGTCTTCTCCTCCGCCGTCTCGTACGCCGACGTCAACGACACGTCCAAAGCGTGCGACCCGATCCCCCGCGCACGTTCACCGTGATACACGAATCCAAATTCCAACAACGCCCCACCGGAGGCGTGATCGGCGTAATCGTGAAAGATTTCTTCACCGGCGACGACGCCGCCGACGCCCGCGCGAAGCGTAATCTGCGTCTCGCGTTCGTCGTCAAACGTTTCATTTTCGTCGCCGTCGTCGTCGTCGGTTTCCTCGCGACCGAGCGCCTCGACGACACACTTCTCCGCATCCCTCGCCGAGTTATACAGATCCAACCCCGGCAACAGCGCCATGCACGACAAGTCCGGAAGCCAATACGCGCGCGCGAGGACGGTGGCGTACGCCCATCGAAAAAACTCTTCGTCGACGTCACCGAACACCTCCGGACACGCCCGTCCCATCGCCGGGAACAACGCATCGTATTCCCGACGAACCAACGCTCGACGACTCACCGCGCGCTCTCGCAGCGCGCTCCCTTGCAAAACCTCCAATTCCTCATCCGTCCACGCGAGCAACGCGTCCACCGCGCGCGGCAACGCGTCCACGTACGCGCGCCACCGCGCGTCGTCCCCCATTCGCGTCTGCTGTATCAACGCCAACGCCAACGTTGACGTCGACGTACTATCCAGAGGGTATTCATAATCACTCTCGATGATTCCCGCGAGTTTTTCGTCGGCGCGAGACGCGCGCATCGCGCGTCCGACTTCGGCGAGCGGGCCCGACGCTCTCGCGCACTCCCGCGTCGTCATCCCCATCGGACCACCGTCCAAACTCGAACGCATGGGAAGCGTGAAAACAACCTATTACATAAAACGCCGTCAGCACGATGTACACGAAGAACGCGTCGAGAACATTGACGAGCATCGCGCGTACCTCGCCCTCGTCCAAATCTCTCGTCGCCACGCCGCCGACGCCGCGCGCGGTCGACCTCGCGAACGTCGTCGTCTCCCTCGCGCGCGTCCACGCGCCGTGCGCGCGCAACCACGCGCAGAGCGCGCCGAGCGCGAGCGCTTGATCGACGTGTCTCCAAGGCGCGCGCGAGGACGTCGACGCGCGCGAGGTGGACCGACGGCGGCGATTCGTCTCGTCATCCTCGCGCGACGCGCGCGACGACGCGCGCACCGAACGCGTCGACGACGACGCGAGCGCGCGCGAGACGATGCGATTCGTCGACATCGTCCACCGCGACATCGCGACGGCGCGCGAGACGACGGATGACGACGGATGCGCGTCGCGATGTCGCCAGGTCGCGACGGGTCCTCGCGCGCGCGTTCGACCGCTCGATCGCTCGAGAACGCGGAGACGACGTCGGGGATGACATCGCGCGTCGCGCGCGCGCTCGCGCGACGACGTTCGGCGTTCGCGGCGCCGATCGCGGCGTCGAACGCGTCGAACGCGCCGGCGCGAATCTTTTCCACCGCGCGCGAATCCGACGCGTCGCGCGCGTCGCGCGACGCGACGACGACGAAGGCGACCGAGTCGAAGGCATCGCGCGAGGCCGCGTCGCGCGAGACCGCGTCGGGGACGTCCGACGCGACGAACGCGCGGGAGACGGGTCGACGTGGACATGACGATCCCTCGGGGCATGAGGCCAAAGATTTTAACGTGCGCGCGTACGCGGCGTCCGTCGGGCGCGCGGTGCGCGAGACGGCGGCAAAGGGTGGGGTCGACGTGGACGCGGTGGACGCGGCGGCGCGAGAGGCGGCGAAGACGGCGCGAGAGGCGGCGAGACGGGCGAGAGAGGCGACGGGGGCGGGACGGCGGGGAGGCGCCGAGACGGCGACGACGGGGGCGTGGATGTCGCCGAAAGGATTGGTGGACACCGCGGTGGAGGCGGTGAAGGAGGAGTATCGATTGGCGATGATGGATCCGGGGGACGCGGCGGAGGAGCGGCGGCGAGCGAAGGGGTACGATGAGGCTATGTACGAACCGTACGACGGGACGACGGCGGTGGCGACGACGGAGGCGCCGAAACCGTCGGCGTTCGGAAAGCTTTGGGGAGGGGTGAAGAGTAAGCTCGGCATCTCGAGCGCGATGGATAAATTGGAGGGGTTGAAAAAGACGGCGCCGTACTCGAAAGGGGCGGAGTTGGCCGAGGATATTCGAGAGCGGTGGGAGACGAGCGACTCGCCCATGGTGCATCGAATTCAAGACTTTCAAGATTCTCTCTTCACGGAGACGGAACAGGGCGAGGCGTATCGTTTGATTCGTCAGCGTGATCCGATGTTTAACATGAGCGATTTCATCGCCGAGGTTCGACGGGATATTCCGAAAGTGTTGGGGGCGTATCTGAAGGGGGACGTCGACGCGCTCAAGGAGACCAACGTCTCCAAGGAGATGCTCGAACGGTTATCCGGACAGATCAATCTGTGGAAACACGAAGGCCAATTCGTAGATCCGAGAATTTTAGACCTGAGCGAAGTGGAGCTCATGGAGGTGCGAATGATGGAGAACGAACCCCTCGTCGTGCTCACGTTTAGTTGCCAGCAAATCAACTGCGTGCGCGACAAATCCGGCGCCATCGTAGAGGGCGGCGAGGACGATATTCAATCCGTTCATTATCTCTGGGCGATGCAACTCATCGATAAGAAGTTCACCACCGCCGACGGTCGAGAGTACACGAAGCCGACGTGGGCTTTGAGAGAGCTCGTGCTCCGCGGGATGATGGCCGTCGCCGCGTAAATCCGTCGAGCGTCGCCCGCGGTCGAACAAAACGCGAATGCTAAAAACTTTTAATGAAGAATGCGATCAACGTTCGTAGTCGTGTGTCTCTAAAACATGAGGTTCTTATCACAAAATTAAACAAGCGATCGAGCGCGAGTTGTGTTCCGAGCGTCGGGCGACGGCACCGCTCGCGTGGCGTATATTTCTCTTTCTTGAACCGGGCCCCTTTATTCAGGGCTGATTATGAGCTTCAAATCGAGGCTTCGTTCAAACTTCGTGGGTCGGACGGCGTGAACCAAGAAGACTTCTTCGTCGTTACCGATATTGCGGCCGTCGTGGAAGATTTGCTGGAACTGCGGCTTGAGTTGACCCTTCGTGTTCGCAGCGATAAGCTTTCGCAAGTTCTTGATGGTGGAGTTGAAGGGTACCGTGATGGGCGCCTTCGCGACGAACTTGTTGTCAGCCGTGTAGATGTCGAGAGAGCACTCGATCGGGGGCTTTCGTTCCCAGTGTTGCGGCTCGGTTCGCGGCTTCCTCTGCGCCTTGCGTTCGCCCACCTTGGGCGGACGCCCGCGCTTCTTGACGCCGCCGTTCGCGGCCAACCTGGCCTCGGCCGGATCGCGCGGTTTCGCGCCGTTGACGCGAAGACCGACGCGACCGGGAGAGATCTTCACAAACGCCGCATCTTGGCTCACGCACACGTTGATCGTCGTCTTCGGTTGTTTGCACGTGCTCCAATCCCGAAGACCCGCTTTTTGTGATTCGTGGACTATCTCTGCCAGCGTCATACCCTCGGGCCCACTGTCCTTCAACACTTGAAACGCGACCGCCTTGGTCGTCTTACCCGTGAATCGGTGTTCTAATTCCTTCATCGTTTCCCCGGGCTTACCCTTCGCCATGGACGCCTTACCTTCCGCCGACGCCCGCCGACTCTTCTTCACCTTGGCCGGCGGCGCCAACCACGTCAACTCCCCCTCCGTGAGATCCACCTCGGTGACACCGTCGCTACCTTTCGGCGCGTTATCCCACTTCACCGTGTGATGATTGGAATCGGAGTCGTACTTTTGCACGATCCCCTTGAATTGCTTCTTCATCGCCGGCCAGTACAAGCTCAGGTACCACCCGATGGAATCCGCCGGCGAGGGCGGTTGCAAACCTACGTACACCGCGCGACGCACACGTCAGTCTCTCGCGTTCGCTCGCGTTCCACCACGCGCCGCGTCTTTCCTTTTCCGTCCCTCACCGCGACGAACGGTCACCGCGAGACGCGCGCGCTCCCTCTCTCCCTCTCTCGCGCGCCGAGTTTCAAAATCCATTCGACGCGCGAATGATGAATCTCCGCGCACCCATCATCTCCGCCCCCCTACCCCCCGCGCGTCACCGACGCGAGACGCGACGCGAACGCGCCGCGCGCGTCCTCGATCCCCTCGTCGCCCTCGCGCGTCATCCATCGTCACCGTCACGCACCGCTCATCGTTCAATGAATGAATTCGACCGTTCAAACGAACCAACGTCTCCTCTCTCTCGCGTCCTCGTCGCGATGGACGCGATGCGATGCGATTCGATGCGCTCGACCGCGCGTGCGTCTCTCGATCGATCCCGCGTTCGATCGATCGTCCCGTCGTCGCGGAGTGTCGCGCGCCGACGCACGGCCGACCGCATCCGAATCCAAGCCGCGGTAAATTAATTCCCCGCGCGCGCGACGCATCCATGGGGATTTCACACGTCGATGTACGACGTTCGGGATCGCGTTCGGAGTTCGTTGACTATATTTCTTTTCCCCGCGTTCGAGCGCGTTCGAAGGCCATGTAGATTCGTGGTGGACGCGATGGGGGGTGGATGGACGGGTGAGGACTCGCGAGAGATATCCACACGGGGGTCATGGTCTACCAGTATCACGTATTCTCGGACTTCTGGACAGTAGTCCCGTGGGGAATGTGCCGGTGTGTGGGAAAAGTATAGTATGGGGAACGAACGCGCGGTCGTTCGTTCGGCGCATTCGACAGACGCGCTCGCGCGGCGATGGCGACGCGCGCGGCGCGACGCGCGGTCTCGGTCTCGGCGTCGACGTCGGGGTCCTCGGTCTCGGTCGCGTCGTCGTCTCCCGCGTCGATCGTCGACGCGTCGCGGTCGCGGTGGTGGCTGACCGCGTCGACTCGGCGCGCGCGGCGAGGCGCGGCGTCGAGCGCGCGAGGACGCGCGCGCGAGGACGCGCGCGACGGTGCGGCGGCGACGACGACGACGACGACGACGGTGGATCCACCGCGCGCGTTTCGCGCGTCGTCGTTCGAGATCGACGAGGAGGGGGCGAGGGCGGCGTTGGGACGGTGGTTGCGCGCGCGCGCGACGCGACCGCGCGCGGTGCGAGGCGCGCGGGGACGCGAAAGCGATGGACCGACGTTTCGGGCGGTGTACGCGCCGTATTGGGTGTTTGATGTCTCCGCGGAGACGCAGTGCGAGGGGGCGGTGGAGGTGGAGGGGAATTGGGTGCGAAGCGGGACGGCGGCGCGCGCGGCGCGATTCGACGGTTCGAGGACGGCGAGTCAAATATGCGCGAGTTTCGCGCACAGGAGGGATTTCGTGGACGCGATGCGACCGGGGGCGCACGTGGATTTTGAGTCCAAGGATGGGGTGATGACGGCAGAGGATCAACTGCGCGCGCGGACGCCGAGTGGGGTGACCATCGAACCCTTCGACATGCGCCGGAGCATGGCGGCGGCGCTCGCCGCCGCGCGCATGCGCGCCGCCGTCCGCGACGAGGCGCGAGAGGCGCTGTTGGCGAAGATTACGAACGGTACGTCCACCAGGGATATCGTCGTGGAGTTTAACACGCTCAAGAGACGCGCGCACGCGGTGTATCATCCGATGTGGTGCGTCGAGTTCGCGCACGGGTCCGTCGTCGACGCGACGACGAACAAAATCATCCAACAACCGCGAGAAGCCATCGTCTGCGGCGTCACCGGCGAGGTCGTGAGCGATGAATTGGTGTGCGAAGACAAGGCGCGTGGACTGGCGTTTAGTGCCGTCGCGCTTCCCGCCGCGTTGGCCGCGTACGCGTGGCCGGAGAGCGCGCTTCTCTTTCTCGGCCAAGGCGCGGTGGCGTCCGCCGCGGCTGCGGCGAGCGCGGCGGTGCTCGCTCGACAGTTACCCAAGATGCAGCGCGACAAGATGGACGCCGCGCGCGTGGTGGACGAAGAGCGCGCGTTCGCCCGCGCGACGCGGTCGGTGGGGAACACAGAGTGGATGGACGAGGGCGTGCAGAGACGCCGAGACGACGCCGAGTGGCGTCGATGGAAAGAGACGGATAAATTACGCTGGGTTCCCGCCAATCGTCGGGCGTGGGCGTACAGCATCCTCGAGGCGCAGGTATTCCGTTTTCGCGAACGTCAAGAGGCGAGGCACGAGATGGAGGAGCGCGCCGCGCGCGCGGACGAGGCGGCGAGACGCGAGGCGGCGAACCGGTCGCGTCGCGCCGCGCGCGCCGACGAGCGTCGAGGCGCGCCGACGGGTCGACACCCGGGATTCTCTCGCGACGCGCACGGATTTTACAAAATCTTACGTCTGGAGACTAAACTCGCGGACGCGACGTCGGAGGAAATCAAGCGCGCGTTCCGTCTCGTCGCCCTCGAGACCCATCCCGACAAGGTGGTCGGCGACGCCGCCGCCAAGACGCGCGCCGCCGAGCGGTTTCGACGCGCGCAAAAAGCGTACGCCACGCTCGGGGACAAGGAGAAGAGAGTCGCGTACGATAGAATGTAACCATCTAGCCGTAGCCTAGACCCGGTATCGCGTGGATACTTTCCAAACATCCGCCGCGGATATTTTCCAAAACGGCGGCGGCGGCGAGGAAAGATTCATTCGATGCGATCGATGATCGTCACTCGTCGCTCGATGGCGGTCGCGCGGTGCGCCACCGGCGCGTCGACGTCGATGCCATCGGTGTCGTCACCGTCGTCTCTCTCGCGCGTCTCTCTCGCGCGACGGCGTTCGCGCGCGATGTCGTCGTCGAGTCGGTCGACGCGCGACGTCATCGCGACGTCTTTTTCCTCCGACGACGCGCGAGATCTCCGTCGCGAACGCGCGGGACCGTCTTCGCCGATGCCTCCTCGTCGCGATGGGCCGCTCGAGCGCGTCTTTCTTCGCGCGTTCACCGACGTGATGCGTCGAGAGCTCGACGGCGACGCCGCCGAGCCGAGCGCGGGGACGTTCGACGAGACCCGGGACGCGTGTCTGCGATTGGTTCGTGAGAGCGGTGACGCGAGAGAGACGCGGGAGAAAGGATTGAGAATCTTGCGAAACTGCGCGCCCTCGTGGTTTCCTCGCGCGTTTGGATTTTTTTTGTCTCTGTTCCCGTCGTGGTTCGCGGCGAGACACGCGGCGGTCGTGACGCCGAGGGTGTTGCCGTGGTTGGTGGGAGACGCCGAGGTGAACGACGTGCCCGTCGATGGGAGCGTCGCGTTGGATGATGGGAGAGAGGTGTCGACGAGCGTGTTGGCGGCGGTGACGAAAGCGCCGAGAGCGCCGGCGGGGTATAAACAAGGCGTGTTGTTGAAACGATGTCGCGTCTTGGAGGAAACCGGATGCGCGGCGGTGTGCGCCAACGTGTGTAAACACCCGACGCAAAAGTTTTTCACGGAAGAGATTGGTTTACCGGTGACGCTCACGCCGAATTACGAGACGTTTGAGTGTCAGTTTTCGTACGGAGCGACGCCGCCGGACCCGGCGGACGACGTCGCGTTTTCGACCCCGTGCTTTCGACAGTGTCCCGCCAGCGAGACGCTCGGAGACGAATCGTGCGGAAACTTGAAGGATTGTTAGCATTAGTAGCCCGCACGCGTTCTTACTTTCATTCATTCTTATTTTCATTCATTCTTCGCGTCGCTCACCGCGACGCCCGCGATGTCACTCTCGCGCGCTCGACGTCGAAATCGTTCGCGCCGCCGAGGACGAACCTCACACCTCGCCTCGTCGAAATCATGCTCAAGCTCCTTCTCTCCGCCCTCTTCCTCGCCCTCGGCGTCCGCGCCGAGGATTTCGAATTCACCGCAAACGTGCGCGCCGACGTCGACGTGCGAGTGCTCACCGCGGACAATCACAACGCCTCCGCGCCGAGCCCGTTGCTCGTGTACTTGCACGGATTTTGTCTCGACGACGACGCGCAACAGACGCTCGAACTCTCCTCCATGCGAACGGTGCCGGGGTCGAGAAATCGACTCGGGATGGCGAGACGACGTCAACAACGACTCGTGCAGACGGGACTTCGCGAGGCGGCGTTGGCGGAGGACATGGTGTACATCGCGCCGGACGCGCCGAGAACGACGAACGAGTGCGTGCTGTGCAATCTTCAAAACGATTCTCCGAATTCGCAGGACAGACTCTTCGCGAGTTGGATCACGGGAATTCTCGAACGGGACAGTCCATCGTTTCAATGCAGAGCGTGGGACGGCTCGGACGCCGTCGCGCTCGCCGACGTCGCGGCGACAGATTCGAGAGACGTGGATTACGTGCTCGACGTCGTCGCCGCGGCGAAGAAAACGTTCAACATCGACGAAGACCGAGTGTACGTCGTCGGCGTCGCCACCGGGGGATTCATGGCGACTCGTCTCGCGTGTGAACGTCCCGATGTGTTTCGCGGCGTCGTCTCGATCGCCGGGGGGACGTTCGCCGACGCTGAACGGTGCCGCCCGCCGCGAGGCGCGCGAACGTCCGTGCTCGCGGTGCACGGCACCGACGACCACACGGTGCCGATTAAAGGCGGCGTCAACTCCCGAGGCGTCGCGTTCCCGTCGTCGGATGAGTCGTTCAAAACGCTCGGTGAGGCCATGGGGTGCTCGAACGTCGTTCGAAAAGGTGAAGGCGAACCACTTCCGGCGGATTCGCCGGGACTCGACGTGGCGGTGGAGACGCGAACGTTTGCGTCGTGCGACGACGGCGTCTCCGTCGAACAGTGGAAACTTTTCGGGGTCGATCACTTTATGGAACGTCCGACGAGCGAGCGTCTCTTCGAGAACGTCATCGCGTGGCTCACCGCGTTGCGTTGAATTGTTGATGCTACATAAAAGTACACAATGACATCTACCGCGAATCGCTCGTCAACCGCGCGCGTCAACCGACGAGCACCGCCTCTTCGTCGGATTCATCAGACGTTTCGCGATAGCGTGTAACCTCAAGTTTTACTTCATTCACGCGACGCGCGTCACCTTCGGTCACGGTGAGAACGACGGAACGGCGAGCGCCGTCGACTTCGATACCATCCGAGTCCGAGTCGCCCTCGTCGATGGACTCGGCGTCCTCGTCCTCGACAAACGCAAAGTGCGTCGCGATGGACGCGCCGACTTTGGGAATGGACCCGAAGAGATCGCACACGAAACCACCCACGGTTTCGTACAACGGCGAATCGGGAATGTCGAGCGACAGCTCCTCGGCCAACTTCCACAGCGCCGCGCGCGTGTCGACCAAATATTCCCCGGGCGACACCTCGCGAATGAATGGCGTCTCGTCGTCTTCGTCTTCGTCCGCGTTTGCTTTTTTATCATCTTGTTCGTCGTAGATTTCACCGACGATTTCCTCGACGCAATCTTCGAGGGTGGCGATCCCCACCGTACCGCCGAATTCGTTCACGACGACGCACATGTGCGTCTTGCGAGACATGAGTTCGCGAAGAAGCTTGCTCACGGACATACTCTCCGGGACGAAGTACGCGTCGCGAGACATGACGTCGGAGACAACCTTCTCCTCGTAATTGACGGAACGAATGTTGAGCTCGCGTTCAATTCCTAGGAGCATGACGGTGCTCGCTCGCATGATGCCCACGATGTTGTCGACTCGATCTTCCCACACGGGCACGCGCGAGTACTTGTGTTCCATCCATTCCTTGCGGAATTCGGACAGCGTCGCGTTGGACTCGACGCCGTGCACGCGAACCAACGGCGTCATCACGTCTCTCACGACTGTCTCTTCCAGATCGAGCACGTTTTGAATCATCTCCTTCTCGGCGCTCTCCACCTCGCCGCTCTTCGTGGCGCCGGCGAGCACGAGCTTCAACTCTTCTTCGCTCACGAAGGGCTCGGAGGACGTCTTCAAGCCGAACACGGAGAACACGGCGTTCACGAGAATCTGACACGTTCTCCCGAGGGGATACAGGATGAGCGACAGCCAAAAGATGGGTTTGGCGATGAATCTCGCCACCACCTTGGCGTGTTGCACGGCGACGCTCTTCGGCGCGATCTCCGTGAACACGAGCATCACCACGGTGAGCGCCGCCGTGACAATCGTCGTCGCGCCCTCGCCGTACATTCGAAGCGCCGCCTCGGTGATGAGCGCGGTGGCCATGATTCCCGAAAACGTCGTACCGATCAAAATCGTCGTCAGAAATCTCGTCACGTCTTTTCTCATGACGTTAAACACGCCGTTCGACGACGTCTCTTGATCCGCCAGCTCGCGCACTTTCCACGGATACAGCGTCGTGATGGACGTCTCCGCCAATGAAAAAAACGCCGACGCCACCAAAAGCGCCCCCGAGGTGACGAGCATGGTCCCGATACCATCCGTCGACGCCGCCGTTTTCGCCGTCGACGCCGCTCGCGCCGCGAACGTCACCGCCGAGGTCGCCGCCGCGAGCGCCGCCGCCGCCGCCCGCGCGGCGACTCGCGAGCGTCTCTTCGCGTCCACCGCGCGTTCGCCTCTTCCCGCGATCGACGCGCCGAGGTCGACGAACCCACGCGCGAGCGCGTCGTCGTCCATCGTCGCGTCCTCGTTCGCGCGCTCGACGCCGCGCGTCCGAATCATTCGCGTCACCGTCGGCGTCATCATTCGCACCGTTCCGCGGGCGTTCCTCCCGACGCGCGCCCGCGTGGCGACGCGCGAGACACCCGCGAGACCGCTCGGCGTCACCGTGAGTCCGTACATGTCGCTCGGCGCGCGCGCGCGCGTGACGCGTCGGCCGCGAGCGCGTGTGTGTGGATTCCACCTCTGCGCCCCAGAAATTTCAGGTTTTCGAGACGGTTTCGACGGGCGGCGACGACGAGGGATCGCGAGGCGGTCGCGCGCGTACATTTCGGTTTGGTTAGGATTACTCTATGGCTACAGCATCGTCGTGATCGTCGTGATCGATGCGTTTGCGCGCCTGGCGACGCGCGTGGACCTCTTCGCTGATCTCGTTGAGCGCGCGAAGCGCGGCGTCGTATCGCGCCTTGGCCTGCCGCACGGAGAGTTTGAGCTCTCGCACGCGCTCGTCGGCGTCTTCGCACTCTCGCTCACCCTGCGTCTTGGCGTTAAAATATGGGAGCGCCTTTTTCACCGCACCGCGTCGCGAGCGCTCGAGACCGGCGGCCTCGGTCGTGGCCTCGACGGCGCGGCGCGTGTTGCGCTCGTGCACCTCGCTGGCGCGCGCCTTCATGGCGGCGGTCTCCGTCACCTCGCGCGTCGCTTCGGCGCACGCCTCCATGAGATCGATGTCTACTTTCCCACTGCTCGCGACGAGATCGCGCTCGAGCGCGTCGTTCCGCTCTTTGGCGCGCTCGTGCGCGTCGTGCGCCGTCTCGTACGCGCGCAACGCCTCGATGCTCCTCGCCTGGTACAGTCGCGCCAACGCCCTCTTGTGAAACACCGGCACCGCCGTCATGACGCTCGAGGATAACTTCTTCGTCACCGCTCCTAATCTATCTTTCGCCGCTTGCTGCGCGCGCCCGCGCGCTTTCCTCGCCTGTTGCAACTCGTTTTCGAGCGCGTTGCACTCCGTCATGGAATCGTTGAGCTCGTCGAGCGCGTCGCCCACTCTCGGATCGACCTCCTCCGCCGTCTCCAGATCCGTGTCCGGCTCGTACAGACAATCATTCTCGACCTCATCCTCTCCCGTTCGCCCGTCGTCTCTCCCCCCCTCCGACCTCGCCGACATCGATCCCGCGTCCGTCGTCGTCGCCGCGTCCGTCGTCGTCGCCGCGTCGAATTTCACCCTCAGAAACGATTCCACCGTCAGCTCCGCCTCCTCGTCCAGCGCGTCCAGACGTTCACCGAGCGCCAACGTCTCCGGAGACGTCGTCCCCGCGCGTCCACGCCCGTCATCGTCGTCATCGACGCCGTCGTCGCCCACGGGTCGCGCCGTCCCCGTCGGCGTCGTGGACGCGTTCGCGCGCGAATCCTCCTCGCGCGACGTCACCGCGGGCGTCTCGGCGCCCTCTCTCGCGCGCGACGCGTCCACGGCGTCGTCCATCACCGCGCGCGCGCCTCGGCGCGACGCCTCACGCGCGTCGCGCGACGTCGTGTCCCGATCGAGTCGGCGTCGGTCGGCAGTCGACGACGCGTCCCCATGCGCGCGTGTCTCACATTCGCCCCTCTGCCGTCGCGCGGTGTTCGCGAGAGGAGACGAGAGGGGAACGCGTGGCGAAGGAAGACGAGTCGCGACGATGGCGCGCGTCGATGGGCGACGACGCGCGCGAGGACGGACGGTGACGCGTCGGGGAAGATGACCTCGAGTGGGGGCGGCGGGGACACGCGAGACGCCCTCGCGAGCGTGCTCGGGGAGTCCGTGGACGTCGCGGGGGAGGCAGAGGACGAGGAAGACGTGGGTGTCACTGGTGCGGTGACTCGAGAGACGATCGAGGACGCGTCGACGCCGAGAGAGATGCGGGTGAAGATAACGGCGACGGGTCGGCGCGAAGACGCGGCGGCCGCGCGCGACGACGAGGAAGAGACGGCCGAGGAGGAGGAGGAAGACGCGATGTCGTCGTCTCGAAAGATGTGGAGAGAGTTTCTCTCGCTCCTCGTCGCCGTGGGTGGGGTGAAAGGGACGGTGGCGGTGTGCGCGGCGGCGCTGTGCGGCGGGAGCGCGTTTGGGGAATTCGGGGATTTCGTCGAGGGCGCGGGCGAGGCGATGAATCCGGGCGCGCAGGCGCTCCTGGGATTCGCGCTCGCGACGCCGACGATGGTGTACGACGCCGTCGTCATGGGCGTCGATTGGACCGGGCGCGCCGAGGGGATGAACGAGAGAGAAGGGACGGAGAACCCGTCCGCGTCGCCGACGGAGGCGTACCTCGAACCGATGGCCAAGTATCAACAGGAAGAGACGCTGAGCAATCCGTGCAAGAGCATGCCGCCGTGGATGGACGCCACGGTGGCGCTCACGGCGAGAGTCGCGGATGAGATGCTCGAACGAGGCGTGGTGCTGGGACTCACCGCGAAGTGGTTGGCCGATCGAGCGGTAAACGCGGGAGTGGAACCCGTCGACGCGACGACGCCGTGTCAACTCTTCGCCGCGGCGTGCGTGTACGCGGCGTTGGAGGTTCGGTTATATCGCGCGAGAGAGCAGACGCGCGTGCAAGCGTTTCGAGTGGAACGGAATCCGGTGACTGGGAAGCAAAAACTCGTGCCGGTGCGCGCGGACGAGATGTCCGAGGGCGGAGACGTCGCCGGGACGAGCGGCGGTCCGTTGGCGCGCGCGCGCTCGTGGTTTTCCAAGCGTCAAGCCGAGGACGTCGTCGAATCGCGCACATCCCCCGCCGTGGCGGCGGAGACGCGTGCGTTCGATAACATTTTACGCGGGAAGGACGTCAAGGACTTTTTGGACGGAAGTCGAAGTCGACTCTTCTTCGTCACGCAATCCGTCGCCTTTGTCGCCGGCGGGAGCATCCTCGGCCCCGTCGTCGGCGGTTTCGCGGCTGATTTGTTGTACATCGCGCATCAGCGCACCGCCATGCGTCGATTCATCGATCGCACGCTCGGCGAGGACGCCCCAGCCGCGAGCGCGGGTCCACCGAACGCGAAAACCATTCGCGCGGCGCAAACCGCCGCCTTCGGCCAAATGATTCGCCGTAAGAAACAACGCATGGGCCGAGACGTCATCGACGCCATGCAGCGCGATCCCTCCGTCTCCCGAGACGTCAACATTCTCTTCCAAGAGGTCGTTCGCAAGACGAAATCCGTGAAAAACGTCGACGAAACCTCCGCGGTGGACGAAGTCTTGCTCTCCGTGAGCGATTACGGCGCCGAGCTCGACGCGCGCGGCGACGGCGAGGCCCTCTCCTACGCCGAAAAGATGCGCGGCGCGCTCGAACGTCTCAGCGTCGCTCTCGACGATTTCGAACCGCCCGAACGCGAACGAGACGACGACGTCGACGCCGCCGACGACCGATGATCGGCGCGTCCATTCATTCATTCATTCATTCATCCGACGACGACGCCGGAAAAGAACCGTCGTTTCATTCGTTTCATTCTTTTTGTATTCTAATATTCATCACATCATCACACCTCACGCGCGCGTATTCGATCGATCGATCGCGTGAT
>MDTE01123408.1_pt1 | contig 19339 bp, 17 predicted proteins | sample 811231 | NCBI WGS metagenome assembly MDTE01 (sample SAMN05326651, study PRJNA326480) | marine metagenome | isolation source: seawater | place: Indian Ocean: Red Sea | collected 2010 | reverse complement strand
TCTTTTGTGACTTCTTGAATTCTAACACCCAACCAACCTCTTCTAGTTTCTCCAAATTCTATAAGTTGATTGATTACGTTTGAAGCTGCATTAGCTGGTATGGCAAAACCAATACCAATTGATCCTGCTTGGCCTGGAGCAATTATAGCTGTATTAATTCCGACAACTTCTCCATTTAAATTGAAAAGTGGTCCTCCAGAATTTCCTTGATTAATTGATGCGTCTGTCTGAATAAAATCATCATATCTTGTTAAGTTTATATCTCTATTTCGAGCCGAAATAATACCAGAAGTTACAGTTCCACCTAATCCAAAAGGATTGCCAATTGCAACAACCCAATCTCCAACTCTAGCTTTGTCTGAGTCTCCGAATTTAACAGGTTTAAATTTTTCTTTAGTTTCTATTTTCAGTACAGCGATATCTGCATAAGGATCTGATCCTAATACTTTGGCTTTATATTCTTTATCATTAACTTTAACCAATATATCTTCAGCATTATTAATCACATGATTATTTGTTACAACTATTCCCTTCTCATCAATTATAAACCCAGATCCTAAAGACGAGGCCTTTCTTTCTGTTGGTCTTTGAAATTCTTTAAACATATCTTCAAATGGAGAACCTGGGGGAAATTGAAATGGAAAATTATTAGCATTTGTTCTAACAGTTTGCGTGGTAGATATATTTACCACTGATGGCATTAGTTTTTCAGCTAAATTTGCAAATGACTCCGGTGCTTTGCTTGCATTGGCCGATACAAAATTAAATAAAATTAAAAGATATATAATATAATGTTTTAAATATTTCATTTAATTTCTTATATACCAGACAATTAAAAATCCCATAATTAAAAAAAAAGTCCCAGATATGCGCAATTTTTTATTAGGTATTTTTTCAATATTTTTGAGCATATTTTTCATTCTTGACGGAAACATGGCAACTAACAAACCTTCGATAAACAGCAATAAACCTAAAGCTGTTATTAAATCCTTCATGAATTGTTCGCTAGTTTTTTTTGACTAATCCTGTTTTGCCGAAAAATTTGAAAAACTCACTATCCGGTGACAAAATTAGCGAAGTATCCCCGCCGATCAAAGCTTTTTCATAAGATTGCATCGCTCTATAAAAACTAAAAAAACCAGGATCTCGACCAAATGCATTGGCAAAAATTTTATTTCTTTGACCGTCTCCCTCACCTTTCATAATTTCAGATTTTTTTTTCGCGTTTGCTAAAATTACAGTAACTTCTTTGTCAGCAGTAGATTTTATTCTTGTGGCTATTTCAGCACCTTGCGCTCTGAATTCTTTTGCTTCTCTTTGCCTCTCTGTTTGCATTCTTGCATAAATGGCCTCGCTATTTGCTTGAGGTAAATCAGCTCTTTTAATTCTCACATCAACAATCTCTATACCAAAATTTTGTGCCTCATTATTTACATCATTTTGAATGATTGACATTTGTTTTGCTCTATCTTTGGAAAGTAAAGTTGCCAATTCTTGTTTTCCTAGTACTCCTCTTATTCTTGAGTTTATAATTGTAGCTAATCTTTGTCTTGCAACTCTTTCATTACCAACTGAAATATAAAATTTTAGTGGATCGATAATCTTGAATCTTGCTATTGCATCAACTATTAACCTTTTTTGATCAGCTGCTATTACTTCCTCAGGCGGATTGTCTAAATTTAAAACTCTTTTATCAAGGAACGCTACGTTTTGTATGAATGGCAGTTTAAAATTTAAACCTGACTTTGTGACAATCTTTTTTGGATCACCAAATTGTAAAACAATAGCTTGGTTAATTTCTTGAACTACGAAAATTGATTGATAGGCTACCACACCTAGCACTACTACAAGTGGAAGAAAAAATTTAGATACTTTCATTAACTTCCTCCCCTTGGTTTTTTAAGCTCTGGTAAAGGTAAATAAGGAACTACGCCTTGACCAGAATTTTTGTCTATAATTACTTTGTCAATGTCAGCTAAGACCTTTTCCATAGTTTCTAAATACATTCTTTCTTGTGTCACTTGTTTAGCATTTTTGTATTCTGAATATATTGCAAGGAATCTTGAAGCCTCACCCTCAGCAGTTGCAACTACTTCTTTTTTATACGCTTCAGCTTCTTGTAAAATTTTTTCTGCATCACCTCGAGCTCTAGGAATTACATCATTAGCATAGGCTTCAGCCTCGTTCTTCGATCGCTCTTTGTCTGCTCTAGCTGCTTGAACGTCTCTGAAAGCGTCTATTACTTGACTTGGGGGATCTGCTTTTTGAGTTTGTACTTGTGTAATTTGAATTCCTGATCCATACTCATCCAAAATTCGTTGTGTAATTTCTTGGACTTCAACCTCAATATTAGACCTACCTTCGGTAAGAATAGATTGTATTTGGCTTTTTGCAATTACTTCTCTCATTGCTGTTTCAGATGTAGCCTTCACTGTCTCTATAGGGCTTTGAATGTTAAATAAAAACTTTCCTGCATCTTTGATCACCCAAAAAACGGAATAGTTTATGTCAACAATATTTTCATCTCCTGTTAACATTAAACTCTCCTCTGGCACTTCTCCAATACCTGAAGATCTTCCTGAGTCACTGGCTCCTCTAAATCCAACATCAATTCTATTAACCTTAGTGACTTTTGGTTTTAAAACTCTCTCAACGGGAAAAGGAATATGATAATTTAACCCTGGCTGAGTTGTGTTTACAAATTTTCCAAATCTTAAAACTACTCCTTGCTCGTCAGGTAGTACTCTATACAAACCACTTAAAACCCAAATTACAAGTAAAATCACTAGTCCAAGGATTATAGGTTTTCCACCTCCAGATTTTCCACCTGGTAAAAATTTATTTATTAATTTTTGTATATTGCTTATTAAATCATCTAAACTTGGTGGTTCTCTTCTTGAGCCAGAACCTGTGCCAGAACCATTCCTTCCGCCTGAAGGACTTGATCCCCAAGGTGATTGATTTTTTAAAATATAATCTTTAATTCCCATGACACTTTATATAGTGACTTTTTGTTCAAAAACAAGTTAAGTTAGAGCGTAATAATGACCATCTAGATAAGATATGAGTGAAAAAACAACAAAAAAATTTATAAATAAACCTATTCCTGGAGTAAAAAATACCTTAATTGTATCTAGTGCAAAAGGAGGTGTAGGAAAGTCCACAGTTGCAGTTAACATAGCTTTTGCCCTTCAAAAATTAGGATCCAAAGTTGGTATTTTAGATGCAGATGTATTTGGGCCTTCACTTCCAAAAATGTTAAATTTAAAAGATAAACCAAAAACTGAGGACCAAAAAAAAATTGTTCCTCTAGAAAAATATAACACCCAAGTTATGTCTATAGGTCTCTTAGTTGATGAGACAGCCCCAATGATTTGGAGAGGACCAATGGTAATTAGCGCTATTAAAACGTTGACTGAAAAAGTTTCTTGGAAAAATTTAGATTTTTTAGTAATAGATATGCCACCTGGAACTGGTGACACTCAATTGACATTTGCTCAAGATATTAAAGTAGATGGTGCAATAATAGTATCTACGCCCCAAGATATTGCATTATTGGATGTTAAGAGAGGAATTCAAATGTTTGAAAAAACAGGTATCAAAATCTTAGGCCTAATTAATAACATGAGTTTTTTTAAAGGTGATGATGGAAAAAAGTATTACATTTTTGGAGAAGGTGGAGTTGAAAAAACGGCTAAAGAATTTAACAAAAAAGTATTAGGAAACTTACCTTTGAGCACAGATTTAAGAATATCGGCAGATTCTGGTGAGCCACTTTGTTTTAAAAATCCTGAACACGAAATATCAAAGGAATTTAAAGAAATAGCAAAAAAGATTATTGATTTTTTTAATTAATTTTTAATATTAAACAATTTTATTTTCAAAACCAAAAGAGGTCATAAGCTCATTCCACTCTCTTTTAGATAAACCTGAGCTCTCATGATCACAAGTTTCTCCTTTGATCATTTTTGAAATAACTATTTTTCCCTTTGATGAAAGTTCCATTCCACCAACTCTATAATCCATAAATGCTTCGTATGTTGTCGGAACCCATTTTTTTAGAGTATCAATCATAACATTTGCATATGCTCTTATCTCATATTGGGCATGGCTGTCAGCTCTAAGAGATAAGAAATTTAGTAGATTTAGCAAATCGGTTTTCCAATACCACTGAGTATAAGAATTGAGAGTTAAATTCATTCTGGCAAGTTCTCTGGCAAGCCCTTGTTTTTGAGAATCTATAGTTTCTCCATCATAAGTTTCGTTCAACATTTTTTCATAATTTTTATAATTTCTTTCAGCATCTTCTCTTAATAAAGTCAAAATTTCATCAGCTTGAGTTCCATTTATTAAACTTCCTCTTCCTTGTCTGTTGCTCTGAGATTGAGCCGCAAGGTTTTCCCTCGATGGAATATAAAATTCTTTATCTAAAATAGAATATCTAGCTGAATATTCATTAACATTTGCTGTTCTATGTCTAATCCATTGTCGTGCAATAAAAATTGGAAGTTTGACGTGGTATTTTATTTCACACATTTCAAAAGGGGTGCTATGTCTATGTCTCATTAAATATTTTATTAAGCCAGCATCTGTAGAAACTTTCTTTGTACCCTTGCCGTATGAAACTCTTGCAGATTGAACTATTGATGTATCATCACCCATATAATCAACAACTCTTACAAAACCATGGTCAAGAACAGGAATAGCCTCATAAAGAATATTTTCTAAAGCTGGAGAGGTTACTCTTTTAGTCGTATTTTTTTGAGATTGCTGATCTATAATTTCTTTTTTTTGCTCTGAAGTTAATTTCATATTAGATTATCTTAAATTTTTTATATTAATTTTTTAATTTTTCAATTTAAAAATTAATTCTCTCTTTTTCAACCACGAGAGGTAAATTTCTAGAATGGGTAAGAATTTGCATGACATATTCGCCAATAAAACCTAATAAAAATATTTGAATTGAGGCTACACTAAATAGTCCTATGATTAAAGGAGCTATACCAACTTCAAAAGACTCCCAAAAAAGCAGCTTGTAAAATAAAAAAGTTATTGCGATCAGTATACTAACTATACTTGCAAAAAAACCAATAAATGTGATTAATCTTAGAGGAACCTTAGAGTGTTTAATAATACCTAACACGGCAGTATCGTATAAAGTGTAAAAGTTATTTTTAGTTTTTCCACCCGTACGCTTTGATTGATGAAATTTTACCAGTTTTATGTCGCTAGATATTTCTGATAATAATCCTCTAAAATATGGATAAGGATCACTAATTTTTTTTAATTGTTTAATTATTTCTTTATCAAATAATCCTGTGCCTGAGGTTCTTTCCATAAGAGGAACCTCTGAGATTTTTTTAATAAATTTATAGAAAAAGGATCTTCCTAAATCAGTCATAGGGTTAGTATCTGAGGCAGACCTTTGTCCAAGGACTATTTTAAAACCTTTTTCCCACTCTTTTATATAATCGGATATCAGTTCAGGTGGTTCTTGAAAGTCAGAATTTAGCAAAATTGTTGCATCACCGCTTGATTGTAGTATTCCATGAAAAGGTGATCTCACGTGACCAAAATTTCTGGCATTAATTATAATTTTTACTTTCTTATCTTTTTCGGCAATTTTTTTTATAATTGGAATTGTTTTGTCTTCAGATGAGTTATCAATTATTATATGTTCATAATCATAGTTGTGTTTTTTCATTTGATCGTAGATACACTTAGATAGCTTCTCTATATTATCTTCCTCGTTAAAAGTAGGTGTTACAATACTAATTTTTTTCATAATTTATTATTATAGACTAAACCTTCCACCTTTTAGAGAGCATATCTATTCTCTTATCATCTTCTTGAAATATTGACCCATAATAATTTTTTTTATTCTTAAGCCACAGTAGTTCGAAGTTTACTGCTTTCAACATACCCTCTTTTAAATTTCCAATTTTAAGTGCTTCTGAAGAAAAAATTACTTTTCTCGTTTCAAATCTATTAAGCTTAATTTTCTCAATTTTTTTTAAAATCGATAATGCATCTACTGAGATAGCTCCACCAACAACTAAATTCAAATTATTTTCTTTTGCTTTTTTTGCTACATCAAGAATTGAGTTTGTAATCTGATCGCTGTTATTAATGTCCTCTCTATTTAGACCTTGTGATAAAGTGTAATCAACTCTTCCAAAAACCCAACCATTAATATTTTCGTCTTTTTTATAAGTATTATTTGTTTTTACTATCTTGTCTAAATTATTTTTTGTAGTAACAGTTTCTACATTTATTAAAAATTCTGTATTTTTTCTCTCTTCTTTATCGTAAATTTTGTTTTTGGCCTCTATGAATTTTTTTAAGGCATAGTCAGTCTCAACCATTGGTGCGATGATATAATCAGTGCCAAACTGCTTGCATTCCATTAAGTCTTTCATTGCCTCACATCCACCGATTTTGATTCCTAATTTTAAATTTAATTTTCTTACAATTTCAACTAACCTTAATAACTCGTCTAATCTTGTGCCTTCCGCCTCAAACTCAGCTTTTATTCCTATGACGCCAAAATCATCTCTAAGAGATTTTAAAACAGTGAGCATATCTTTCTCAAGTAAATTCATAATTTATCTTACTTCAGTTTAAAATTTTTTCAAAATTAATATTAATTTTAGGAGTCATATTATCAATGGAGTCTGATGACAATGTGCCAGATCTTAATATTTTGCTTGAAATTTTTGGAAAATAGGTTTGTTCAGGGTCAATAGGAACTATAAATACACGTAGTTTTTTATCATTAAAAAGTTTTAAAAATTTTTTATTATTATGAAAATTTTTAGGCAAGACAAAAGTTTCGATACCATAAGATTTAAAAAAATTTTTCCAATTCGGAAACATCAAACCAGTTTTAGAATCGCAGCCTATATATTTTCCTTTAAAATAATTTTTTTGTGTCAATCTAATAGATGCATAACCGTTGTCAAAAAAGATAAATATTTTTAGGTTGAGATTATTTTTTTTAGCTATACCAATTTCTTGTAAATTTTGTGTAAACCCGCCATCTCCCTCAAATAAGCATGTTCTTTTTTTTTGATTAGATAATGCCAAACCAATAGCACCAGCTAAACCGTATCCCATGGATGCTAGTGCTTTGTTATTTATACAGGTTTGATTTTTTTTAAACTTAAAGCTTTGAAAAAAAGTAGTTTCTGCTCCTCCACTTGAACATGGGCAAATGTTATCGTTATCTCCAAGAATTTTTGATATTTTGATATAAAAATCGTAAGGAGAAATAAATTTTTTTCCGGTGTAATTATTGTATTTTTCATTAGTCGGTAGAAGTTTTTTTATAACTTTACATTTTTGAATCCATAATTTATTTCTATTTTTAGTTTTAGCGTCTATAATTTTGATTAGATAATTTAAAAAATCTAATGCATCACATTCAATTTTAATTTCTGAATTGGGAAACGATTTATTCAATTGATTTTTATCAATATCTACATTTATTAATTTTCCCCTTTTCACGAAAGACTGATAATTAAAACCAGTTTGCTGAATACCCAGACTTGACCCGATCGAAATCAATAAGTCTGAGTTTTGTAGTAAAATATTTGCGTATCTTTGACCCCAAGTGTTTGGTCTCCCAAAATTATTTTTGTCATTTTCAGCCAGTAAATCAGCTCCATTCCACGTTGTAAATAAAGCTAGATTGGTGTTTAAAAGTTTTTTTTTTATTTTTGAAAAGCCTTTTTTTTCAATTCCCCCTCCTAGCAATATAGAGATTTTTTTTGATTTATTTATCAGTTTTAAAATTTTTGATTTTTTTTTAGTGAATGTAATTTTTTTTGTATTTATACTTTTTATTTTTTTAGCTTTAAAACGTTTTACAAATTTACCTTGAATATCAATAGGAACTTCAAATAACACTGGTCCATTTCGTCCAGAAAATGATAATGAAACATATTTGTTTATATTCTCAAATTTTTCTGGGGTGTAAAACGTTTTTGAAAATTTAGTAATTTTTTTGGCAATACCGACGCCATCATTTTGTTGAATTCCCGTTTGCCTAATATTGTTTTTATTATGAAGTCTTAAATCAGATGTTTTACTTTGTCCACTTACAACCAAAAGCTCACGTGACTCTAGAAAAGCTCCGGAGATAGCAGAAATTGAATTTGTCAAACCAGGACCTGCTGCAACTAATACCCAAGATTTATTTTTTTTTCCTTTATTTGCCTTATTAAAATATTCTGAAGCAATAGTTGCACAGTGCTCATGTAAAAAAGGAATCACTTTAAAATATTTTGATGCACTATTAACTAAATGCATTATAGAGCCGCCTTGTAATAGAAAGCAATGAGTGTAACCAATTTCCTTTAATGATTTACAAAAATAATCGCTATATTTTATTTGACTCATGAGCTTGCTAAATAAATTTTGTCGTAGTAAAAATTTTTTTATCGAAGTTTTTTAGCAAAAATTTCACTATTTTCTTTTGCTTTTTCATCCCAGCCTTTAAGATTTACACCAAGTTGATATGGAGGTATTCCTAATTTTGTACACTTTGAGCAAAGAGAATGATCCCTTTTTTTTTCATCAAGCGATTTAAGTGACTCTTTTAAAAAATCTTTCGAAATGATTGATGAGTTTTTTTGTCTATCAAAAGTAACACAACAAAGTGGAACGCTTCTATCCCAATTTATATTTATTTGATTGGTTAAGTATCTACAAGGTTGATTTCGGTAATCTTTAGTTATTTCCAAACCTTCGTCTATATTTACCAGTAAAAGTTTGGATAATTCTGATAGATCTTTACCATTTTTCTTTCCTTCTAAATAATCCATACATCTTTCAACTGGAAAAACTACTGGATAAGTTGTTGATAGACCAAAACCTAGTTCATCACAGAGCTTCTCCATCATTTCTAAATCTTCACCAACGTTATTTTTGTACAAATGATAATTTACATCTACGTAAATTTTTGAATTGTATCTCTCCATTAAGTACTTAATTTTATACATGTTAGATTTTACTAAATTTACATTTCCACCCGTGTGCGTTGAGTTATAAGCATCTGGATAGAAACCAGATGTAGAAATTTTTAAATACTCTGGTGCGGCCTTAATTAAATTTTGTATTTGTGACTCAGATGGAATAGATAAGTGTGAAGATACTGCTGCCGCTATTCCCTCTTTGTGTAGGTGGTCTATTATCAAATGAAGGTCTTTATGTAATAAAGGTTCACCCCAACTATAAAGGGCTACATGAGTTACAAGATCTACTTCATTTTTAATTTTAGCGATTACCTTTTTAAAATCCTCAAGTTTCATAGTTCCCATAGGATTTTTGATCTCTGCCAAACTTTGGGCGCAAGAGGGACATTTAAGACTACATTGACCAACTATATCAATAGTAAAAAAACATTCACTAAATTCGCTATAATTAATAATATTATTTTCCTCTATGCCCATTTTTTTTATGGACGTTATTATTTCGTCTTCTTTGAGTGCAGCAGCAACAACAACAACAGCATCAGGATATTCTTTTTTTAAATTTTTTATTTCACTAGGTAATTTTATTTGATGTTCTCCTATCATCTTGTCAGTTAAAGATGGATCTCCGTCAACATATCCAACTAATTTTAGATTATGTTTTTTTGAAAATCTGAGTAAACCTAGACCCGTCATCCTTGCGCCCCAAATAATTAAAGGTTTATTCTTAAGAGAATTTACGAATTTCAGTTCTTTGGGTTTGATTAGTTTTTTATCCATGTATCAAATAATTTTTCATCAAAGTTCAATTTACTTGAGTGTTTATACCAGTTGTAGAGATCTGCAACAGATTTTTCTGGTTCTGTGAATGTGATATTTTCATATTCAGATAATAACAGAGAATTATCACCTGAATACTCTGTTTTTATGCCGCTTTTCAAAATTTCTATATTTTTGTCTCCACCATCTAGATTATTAATTATTTTCGCCAATGTTATAAAATCAACTGATTTGCCAGTACAAACATTATATGTCCTTTTTTTTGGATTGTTTGCCAGAAACATCTCAACGATTTTGTTAAAATCATCAACATAGAGATAATCAAATAAAGCATTTTGATTTATTGAAATGTTCATGCCACATAACAATCTGCAGATATTATTCGAAATAAACCTTCTTCTGTAATCCTCATATTTTCCAAATATGCCAAAAACCCTTAGATTAAATATGTTCCTTTTTTTTTCTTCAATGTTCTTAGCTATCATATATTTCGAGAAACCATATATATCGGTTTTAGGTGGAATAGAATTTCCAAAATATTTTTCATTCATTCGAGGCTTATACGTCCTAGAGTCGAATTCTGCTCCTGATCCGATACAAATTAATCTTCCAAAAAAATTTGAGTGTTTTTCAATATTAAAAAACATACTTAAATTTTGTTCAATTGAATTTAAAGTGATTCCACAGTGAATGATTACATCAAAGTTATTTTTCTTAAGGTAAGTTTCGACTGCTTTTGCATCTAGTAAATTCAACTGTTGACGTTTAGGAGAGTGGATATCTTTATATTTTTTTTCTAAGTATTCTTTAATATTTCTACCAATAAATCCATTGGTACCTGTTATCAGTATTTTCATTATAATTATTGATTATCTTTTAATCCTTTTTAAAAGATCTTGTGCATGGTTATCTAGATTTTCCTCAACACAAACCATTGGGGCCGAACAATCTTTGCAAAATTTTATTTCATTCCTTTTTCCCTCTAATTGAGCTATTTGTAAATCCTTTAACGTTTTGCCTTTCCAGATATCGGTTGCTGACTCTTTTTTTGCATCTCCTATTGCGACGTCTCTGGGCCAATCTAATGTGCAAGGGCTTACTATGCCGTCATGATTAATATGTAGATACATAAATATGAAGGGACAAATCTTTTTATATCTTACGGTTTTTTGATCATACATACCTGTTAATTCTACATCGTTTTGTTTTCCCTCTTGGGTCTCCGCCCACTGAGGTACAATTTTTTCTATGTAAATTTCATCAGCAATATTGCCAAATGTATCATAAAACTTATTTTTTTCTTTTTCTGTCATAGAGTAAACAGTTTCACCTTTAAGTTCACTGGCATTATTGACAATTTTGACATAAATATTTAGTTGACCTTTTTTTCTACTGTACTCATATAAATTTTTTATATTTCCCACAAATTCTTCCCAATTAATTTTGGCTGCAGCAACTTTTAAGTATCTCTCACTTGAAAGACCTTCCAATGAAATATTTATTCTTTGTAAACCCGAGTCTACTAATCTCTCATTTAATTCTGGGTTTAACTTTGATCCGTTGGTGAACACTTCAACCGTATCTGCAACATCTGCCTCTCTAGCAAATTTTATAAATTCTGGCAGCTCAGGGTGCAATGTGGGTTCTCCATGGTTACCAATTTTAATTTTTTTAATTCTATCTGGAAAAGCTTTTAAATCTTCAACTGTTTTTTTAAACAAATCCATTTTCATCATTCCATGAGGAAATTTTTTATTTTTTTTGCCGAAAATATCTGCTTGAAAACAAAAACTACATTTAAAATTACATAGACTGCACACATCAATATGAACAGAAAAAGGGGTTTGTAGTGGAACCAAATCCTCAAGTTTCTGTTTTTTTTGGTGATAAATTCTAGGTTTAACAACTGCAGAAATCTTATTATTTGGTAAGTCTTTATTATCCATAGTTAGATACTATTTTGCATTTTATATAAATTCAATTTTATTATCTCTTAATTTTGCAATATCTGCCTTTAAATTCATATTTTTCGCTGTTTTAATAACTTCATCAGGGTAAATTCCCGGCACCATAACTATCAAGAGGTCAATTTCATTCTTTTTCAAAATTTCTGGTGAAAATATTTTTGTGTGCAAAACTGGTGAGTATTTTCCTTGCTTAAATTTTGCTGAGTCAACAATATATTCTATTTCGACTAAATTACTTATTGACAACAATGCTAATGTTCTATGTCCTGCACCCCAAATTGCAATTTTTTTATTTTGGTCTTTATATTTTTTTACTAAGGATTTCAATTCTATTTTAAGACTTTCAATCTCTGCTATACCCGAGCTTAAATTAATTGTTTTTGGTTTTTTAAAGTTAATTTCTTTTGATTTTTTTGATTTTTCTACAATCACTAAAATGTCATTTTCATTATTTATTAATGAAATCTCTTTTATGATAAATCCACAATTTAAAAATATATTAGAAATAGTCTCTTTTGTGAAATAGGATAAATGATCTGGCACAAATTCATAAAAACACTTTGTTTTGAGCAAGAAGTCAAAATTTGGCACAGTAACTAGTCCCAAACCATTGTTAGACAAATTACTATTTATAATATTTAAAACTTTTGTAGGTTCTGGCATATGCTCTAAGTAATTAAACGATACAAAAGCATCGTAAGGCCCATGAGAGATTTTTTTTAAATCACCAATAAATCCGTGAATTATTTTTCTTCCTTTTTTTAACCCTTCATCAACTGAGTCTTTTGACGCTTCAACTCCAAAAGCAGACATCCCTGCTTCTTTGATAACATCCAGCATACTACCTGAAGCACAACCAATCTCTAACACTTTTTTGTTTAAAAGATTATATTTTTCTCTAAAATTTTTCATCTGACTCAAACGAGAATTTCTAGCATCTCCTGAAAGCGTTGCGGCTGTTATGACATTTTTAAAATATTCGACTGGCTCAGAAATTAATTGAACTAAACCACATTTATCACATCGAAAAACTTTTAAAGAAACTCCTTTATCTTTTTGAAATTGTTTTGGATCGGGAAAAAATTGTGCAGCCCTTGGCATATCATCAAGGATAAGAATAGGTCTTTCGTTTAATTTTGAAAAGCAAAGCTTGCAAGTACCATTCATTTTTAACTAGAAATGTATCTTTCTTAATTTAAAAAATTTCATTATTACTTTTTGAATCTGAAAAACATTTTTGCTGGACAGACCCTGATGACATCCAATAAGTAAGCCATTTTTCATAATATAGTCTGAGCATTTAAATTCATTTAATTTATTTCTATTAGATGTAAGAGAAGCAAAGGCAGGGTGCCTCAATATATTTCCTGTAAAAATAGGTCTTGTTTGAATATTATTTCTCTCTAGAAATAATTGGAGATTTTTTTTTGTGAAATGTTTGTTATTTTTAATTATTATAGGGTAAGCAAGAAAATTAGTTTTAACCCCTTTATTCATTTTGGGCAAAATAAAAAATTTTTTAAATTTTGAAAAGAAATTGTAATGTAAATTATAATTTTTATTTCTTATTTTGGTAAAATATTTTAACTTTTTAAGTTGCTCAAGTCCAAATGAAGCTCCTATCTCGGAAGGTTCAAAATTATATCCAACTTCGGAAAAAATGAATTTCCTGTCATATTCGATACCTTTAAGTTTAATCCCTAGTCTTTTGTTTATATTTTCTGAGTCTTTTATTAACGTAGACATTCTGCCCCAACTTCTAAGAACTTTTGCTTTCGAGTGAAAATCTTTCGAATTTGTTAAAAAGATACCCCCATTACCTGCGCAACTTATTACATGAGATCCATAAAAGCTTGTAATTGATAAATCGCTGTAAAAGCCAGTAGATTTTTTTTTTATTGTAGCGCCTAAAGTATCTGCGGAGTCTTCGATAACTTTTAATTTGTGTTTTTTAGCAATTTTTTTAATTTTTTCCCAATCTGGAATGTTACCAATTAAATTTGGTATCATTAAAGCTTTGGTTTTTTTTGTAATTTTTTTTTCTATTTTTTTTGGGTCAATTTGTAAAGTTTCAATTTCACAATCTACAAATATTGGTTTTAAATCACATAACATAATTGATGAAACGGCAGTTCCGAAATTTAAGCACGGAGTTATAATTTCACTTCCTTTTGGAAAATTTAAAACTTTTAAAGCTAATATTATGGCAGAAGACCCTGAATTAACCATTAAGCCATATTTTTTTGAAAATAGATTAGCAATTTTTTTTTCAAAAGAGTCCACTGACACGCCCATTTGTGTCGTCTTTTTTAATTGCTTAAGAACAGCATTAATTTCCTTGTAATTATAAATATTTTTACCGTACGATATCTTTTTTAATCTCATATTTTTATTTTAAATAATCTTTTATTTGCGATTTACAAACTTTAAGATAATTACCTTTTTTTGTATTAATGTTCCATTCTAAAATTTTTTTAAGTGACTTGTTTAAATTCCAACGTGGATGCCAATTAAGGTATTTTCTAGCTTTAAAATTACTTAGTCTCAGAAACCTATTTTCTGGTTTAAACTCGTTTGTTTTGCTTTTAGCAATTTTTATTTGAACTTTAAGTTTTTTTGAATAAAAATCAGCTACGTATTTTACAGATTTGCAGCTTGAAATGTTTGGTGCAAAATTCCAGTGGGGTTCTAAATTACTCAATTTTCCATTGTAAAGTTTCTCTGCTAAAAGTATATATCCGCTAAGTGGCTCCAGAACGTGCTGCCAAGGTCTAACAGATTTAGGATTTCTTAAAATAATTTTTTTATTCTTTTTAATATATCTGAAAATATCAGGCAAAAGTCTATCCTCAGAATAATCTCCTCCACCAATAACATTACCCGCTCTTACGGTAGCAAGCCTTTGGTTTTTTGAATTTTTAAAAAAGGAGTAAACATAACTAAAAAAAACATGTTCTGCGCACACTTTGGATGCTGCATATGGATCATGTCCAAGCAAGTTATCGGTCTCCTGAAAAATTTTCATTAAATCCTTGTCATACACTTTATCTGTTGTAATTATTATAGATGATTTAATCTTATTAAGTTTTCTTATAGATTCTAAAATATTTAAAGTTCCGGTAAAATTGGTATCAAATGTTTCTTTTGGATTTTCATAAGAATATCTTACTAAAGGTTGCGCCGCTAAGTGAAATAAAACAGTCGCTTTAGATTTCTTTATTTCGCTGTATAGTTTTTTTGAATTTCTTACATCTGCAATTATTGATTTTTTAATGAGTTTCTTAATATTCGCCAAATTATATAAGCTTGGTTTTGTTGCTGGTTTTAAAGCATAACCAGTTACCTCTGCACCTAACTGACTTAAAAATATGCAAAGCCAACTTCCCTTAAATCCAGTGTGTCCAGTTACAAAAACTTTTTTATTTTTCCAAAAATTTTTTTTTATTACCAACTTCATAAATTATTTTATTCTATACAAACTTAATTGACCACTATTTATACAGGGCGAACAAATTTTCTCCAATATTGGATTATTTATTTCAAATGATGAAATTACATGGCTTATTTTAAGCTCCTTTGCTGCATTAAAATCAACCATTAAATTTTTTTCATCTTCAAAAAAAACATAAACTCTATTACCCCAATTTTTAAAATAATTGTACCAAGAAATGTTATTTTCTAATTCTTTTATTATAATTTTTTCAAATTTTTTTTTAAATTCTGTCGAATAAAGAGGGTAATAGCCATCTGCAACCTTAATTCCATTCATTGCAGCAATCATAGGATCTATACCAATCGAAATTGTTATTCCCCCATCAACTGATTTTTTTATGCTGCTATATTCCTCATAGCGATAGTACCTATCAAAAGAGTTTTGACTATCAAATTTATATAAAAATTTTTGGTTTTTATAATTATCTTTATCTAAAAATATTCTAAAAAAATTACTTATATTCTCATCTTCATTATATTCTTTTAAGTTACTAAGACTTTCATCTGTTAAATTATTCTTAGTAAAAGATTTAACAATCTCGACAACGGTAAAATTACAGTACAAAAAAACTGATGATATTATCGTCATTATAAAAACAAAGGATTTATATTTTTGTAATTCGAAATGTTTTAAATTTAAGACTAAGATCAAACAAATAATTAAAGGAAATAAATTTTTAAACCGAATAAAGTTAAAACCTTTGAGAAAAGAGATGGGCTCAATAAAAATTGGATTTAAAATACTAGAAGATAATATTATTTTTAAGATATAAAATATTATCAAAAATGTTATTAATTTAAAAATTTCTTTATCTTTTAGAAATATTGAAGTTAAAAAAATTATAATAAATAAAAATTTTACTGGAATTTTAAAAATATCATCTATTTTTACAATTTTGAATATATTAATTAATTCGTTTATCCCATCTGTAAAAGCAATACTGATAGATGGTTTTATTAGATCAATTCTACTTAACTCTTGAGTAAAAACTGTCAAAAAAATCGGAATTCCAGATATTAAACAGCCTAAAGAAAAAGAGATTAAAAATTGATAATATACTTTTATATTATTTTTGTACTCTCTTAAAACTAACCCAAGAGGGATAAGTAAAGCTAAAGCAACTAAGTCAAAAATAATTGAACTATTTAAGCCAATTAAAAAAACCAATAAAATTGTAAATTTATTAAGATTTTGTTTATGACACAGTAGGTATAAAAAATAAGGAGCAAAAGGAATGAAGTATGAATGAGGAACAGAAACAACATAAATTAACGATGTGAAAATAATAGCTCCTATCATTGCATCAATATGGTTCTTTGTAAAAGATTTTGATAAAAGATAAAAAGAAAAATAAGAAATCGTTTTTTTTAAAAATTCCTCAAAAAAGTAAAATTGCTTGTCTGATAAAAAAAGCTGAAAAATATTAATTGGATATAAAATCTTATCCAAAAAGAACCATTTAAAATTTTCTGCTTGTAAAATAAGTAGGCTATCAAAATCTCCTGAGTATATTTTTGAAATAATACTATTATAAACAGGGCCGATCTCTAAATTATCATGAGGATTTAAGACAATTTCACGAAAAAAAAATAATGATATTAAATATCCAATTGAAAGGATAAACAAGGCAATCAAATGGGAAATTATATCTTTTTTTGAATTAATCACAGTATTGGCAATAAATTAAAAACATATATTATTTTCTTTAACAAATTTAATTTCTAATTTATAATTAATTTCTTCTAAATGCTAACTTTAAATATTTCATATGTATTTGTTAAATAAGGTTAGAGAATTTATCAATAACATCCCTATTTTACGTAATATATTCGTCAAAATAATTTCACCCTTCACTGCTCCGATTTTGTTTCTTATCGATATTTTGAGTTTTAAAAAATTTAAAAGAAGAAAAAGATATAATGAATGGAAAAAAAATAACCCAAAAGAGATTTATAGTTTAAGCAATAATCTTAAGATAAGAATTTCAGACAACAAATTATCTGCTAGCAAATCTTTAATAATTTTAAAGGGAAATTATGAACAAAATGAAACTTTTTTATTGAAACAAATTGTTAAAGAAGGTTGGAATATTTTAGATATTGGAGCGAATTTTGGCTGGTATTCACTTCATTTTTCAAAAATGGTTGGAAATAATGGGAATGTATATGCTTTTGAACCTATAAAACAGACTTACGATGAGCTTAAAAGCAACTTAGCTTTAAATAATGCAACAAATGTAAAAACTTTTAAATTTGCTTTAGGCAATAAAGAACATGAGACAAATTTTGGAGTTCCTTTTTTTGATGGAGGCTCAGCAGCTTCATCACAGCATTTAAGTTTTAGCAAAAAAGTAAAAATACCTGTTTTTCCATTAGATAAAATATTTGACCAAGAAGATATAAAGAAAGTTAACCTAATAAAAGCAGACATAGAAGGAGGTGAACTCAATTTACTTTTAGGAGCAGAAAAAGTATTAGAAAATCATAAACCAAAAATTTTTATTGAAATAGTTGATATGCACTGCAACAGATTTGGGTATAAACCAAAAGATATTTTCAACTTTTTAATCAAAAAAAACTATGAGGGATATTATATTGGAAATGAGCACTCAGAAATTAAACAAAATTTTAATGAGAAAGATTTAATCAAACCAGATGTAAATAATCTTCCAAATGGAAATTACCTATTTTTTTAAGAATTACCATCCAGGATCTCCAATTAAATTGCAAGTTTTGCACATTTCAGGTGGTTCAGCGTTTTCGTCTAATAGCTGTTCTCTTAAATTAACTAAGGTTGGATGATTAAATAATACATCAGGTTTATCCTCACAATCAAAGAAATTGCTGTTAGGTCCAGACAAAATTTCCTCTGTCCCACAACAAATTTCCATATTTCCTTTCATTGTTACAGATATTCTCTGCCAGATTTGCGGACATCTCTTTTTAATTTTTTTTGTTTGTATTGCAGCAGGCCAATTAACAAATCCTGGTAAATTTTTTTCCATTAATTGCTTAAACTGAATATAAGAAGGAAGATCTTCTCTCACAATTTCATCTGGATTAGGGTTTAAACCTTGAGGTCTATAAATCATAACATTCAAACTTCTGCAACCTGTCTTTTTTAAAAAAGTTGTTTTTTGTAAAATTTTTTCTTGATTGTTTTCTAGATCTTTTTTAGCTAACACAATACTAGTATGAACGGGAAATATTTTATTAATTTTTTCTAGATTTTCATTTAAATATTTTTCATTATCTTCATAAAGCGAAATGCTTATTCGCGAAATTCCAGCTTCCTTCAATTCATTAATATTTTTATCGAGCCTCAGACCGTTAGTATTCATATTAATTAAGTGACCTCTGTTAGAAAGCCATTTTATTATTGGAATGATATCTTTATTAAGCATTGGCTCTCCGCCTAAAAGATCAACTCCAAGTGCTTTAGAAAAAAGTGGATTTTTAAAAATTCTCTTAACTTTTTCTAAAGTTGCTTCGGACTCCCTCCAGTTTTTTTGATTTAAAGAATTTCAAACTGAGCAAAAAGAGCAGGTCAGATTACACCTTTTTGTTAAAATAATACTTGCTATCTGAGGAGAGTATCTATCAATTAACATTTTTGATTTTCTGGGTAATGTTCGATACTTTACATAATTCCATATTCTCGGAATATTCTTGAGTATCCGAGTTTTACGATACATTTCTATATAATAAGAAAATTTAGACATATCTAATTAAGCTGTAATATCACAATTTTTAATAAGCAAACATAAGTTTTTATTTTTTTTAAAATTAATTGATATATATTGCTTGTGTTAGCTTGCTAACTATAACGATAAACGAATTTCGTAATAAACATTGCGGACGTGGGGGCAGTACCCACCACCTCCACCATAATATTTACGGGGGTGAATTAGGCTCGACGGATGTCTAAAAGTTATTCTTTCGTTCGAGATAGTTCCGACGTAACGGGCTAATTATAAATGCAAATGATAAATTTGCTCTTGCTGCTTAATTAACTTTGTTAATTTAGCAAACGGGGTTCGGGGCACCTGGCAACAGAACGCCCCTTTCGTCACAGCGACATCCTTGAATGTAAATTAGTTTCTAAAATCAGATAATTTAGAACCATGA
>MDTE01090131.1_pt1 | contig 19340 bp, 13 predicted proteins | sample 811231 | NCBI WGS metagenome assembly MDTE01 (sample SAMN05326651, study PRJNA326480) | marine metagenome | isolation source: seawater | place: Indian Ocean: Red Sea | collected 2010 | reverse complement strand
CGGCATCTTCGAGGGCCAGCTGCCGCAGCTCGATGTTGGTCAGTCCGTGGCGTTCTGCGTGCTGCTGGCTCAGGTCGAGCGAGCTCTGCGACACGTCGATGCCGACGATGCGTGCTTCGGGGATGTAGGCAGCGAGCACGGGGGCGACCGTGGTGCCGCAACCGGCAACGAGGATGTCCAGATCCCGTCGAGCGGGTAGCTCTGGGAAGTAGAGGGCTGCTGAGTCCACCGGGTTCCAGAGGGGGACCTTGGCGCCGGCGATGACGGCGTCTAGGTCGGGCAGGACGACCGGGTAGGGGAACCCTTCATAGAGCGCTCGGACCGCCTCGTCTTGATCTGCATCATGGCTGCCACTCATGGTCTTCTCGGTCATGGTTGATGTCCCGGGCTCGCGGCCACGCTCCAGGTTCCGTCGTCTTGGGGCGCAAAGGCCAGGTCGATGCTGCCAAAGCGTGTGCCCACCTCGAGAACGATGGCGGGAGGCTCCGGCACGTCGAAGTCTACGGGTCCATCGAAGCGAAGGTGAATGTGGTCGTCCCGGATGACGTTCTCAGCCGGGGCCACGGCTGCATCCCCCACACGGAGTCGGAAGGTGGGACGCAGAATGGCCAACTCTCGCGGCAACTCGAAGCCCACGTCGTCTTTGAGCAGGCTCTTTTGGATGTCGACGGAGGTGTCTCGGGCAAGGTTGCCCAGCGTGTCGCGAAGGACGCGAGACAAGACAGTCGACGGCTTGTCTGTGGTCTGTGCGGTCCCATCCTTGCGGAAGCTTCGAGCTCGGAACTCCTCGGCCTCGGCGATCTTGAAGGCGTCGGTGTCAATCCAGATCACCGCTTCGTCCGTCACCAGGACGGCCCGGTGGGCGACGATGTCACTGACGCCCTTGGTCTCCCCGTGCAGGTCCACGTGGATGTCGAGTTCTCCGAACGATGTGGTCGCGTGGGCCGGCACGGCGGGCTCGGTGCGGTCAGCAGTCATGGTCTCGTAGTCGTCGGGGTGCATGTCCGTGAACCGCAAGGCCAAGACGAGGGTCGCGTTGTGCAGCGTGTGCGGGCTTCGGTTGCGGACCCCCAGCTTCAGCCCGGAGCCCACCAGAGCCGGCTTCACCACGAGGTCGAGCCACGCATCCTCGGGGAAGATGCGCCGGTAGTCGTCCCCAAGCAGCAGCTGGCAGAACTCCAGGTCGCTCAAGATGAAGTCCCACTGCTTCTGGCTGCGTCGGCGCGCGAAGTGGTCCATCACCCGGGTGCGTCCGCCCTCGAAGTCCCCCGCATCGAAGGCCATGCGTGCAAGCTCCAAGTCGGGGCTGAAGTAGCCAGCCCCCAACATGGTCGACTTGTACAGCTCCACGATGCGGTTGCCTTCGCGCGTCTTGCGCAGGAAAGACCGCGCTCTGTAGGGGTTGAGCATGTCCGACAGCTGATCTGCTTGGACGGGGTAGTAGGTGGCGGCTTGCTCCAGGGTGAGCAGGGCTTGCTCCGCTTCGCCCTGGCGAGCCTGATGCACCCCGAGCAGGAGCAGGGCAGGGGCGCTGCGATCGGGGTGCTTGTCGATGTAGCCCTGGAGGAGTGGCGCCACGCGATCGCCTCCCTCGGGAGCCGCACCACTCTCGATGAGAGCCAGGGCCTTGATGAGGTGGGCCTCGGTCTCGTTGGGCGCCTGAACAATGGCCTCGTCGGCGGCCTCGATGGCTTGGGGCCAGTCTCCGTGGGCAGCAGCTAGGTAAGCCCGGTCGCGCAGCACGCACAGGCGGTCCCACTCTTCCATGTAGCGGTAGTAGACCTCAGCGTAGTCCAGCAGGGCGTCGACGAGCTCATTGTCCAAGGCTGCGCCGCCTTCGATGAGCGCTCGCTTTTCGCTCTGGCGCTGCTCGAACTGGCTGAGGAGGTTGCGGGCCTGTGCTCGATCGATGGCGAACGAGGCCCCACCGGTGAGATCACCGGACACGTCGACTGTGCTCAGCGCGCCGAGCAGCAACTCGGCGGAGACCTCCCACATGGCCTCCTGTTCCTCGTCCCGCACCTGGTGGGCGTACAGTTTCTGGAGCACCCGCAGCAACTGGGAGCGGGCCTCCAGTACTTCGGGCGCTACTTCTCGGTAGTCCTCGCTGGCCAGCTGCTGAAGGGTCGCCTGCAGTGATGAGGACTCTGAGGACGTCTCCATGGCCAACTCCAGACCATGCATGACCCGCACTGTGCGGTCGATGTCGTAGCCTTGCTGGGTGGACGTCGGCTTGAATTCCTCGATGCGCTCCAGCGCGGGGGCGAACTCCTCTTGCGCTTTCACCTCTTGAGCCTCGAGTGCGCGTTGCTCTCGGCTGTGGAGAGTGAACCACGTCACGGCAAGGACGCCGAGGCCGAGTGCGAGGAGTGCCGCGCAGCCCCACAGGAGTCCGGACCGCAGGTCTCGGGACGAGGTGGTGGCGGGAGAAGCTTCGGGGTTCGAGTCGCTCACGAGGGGCTGGGGGCAGGGGGCGCGGCGTCACGATGGCACGAAGAGGCCGGGGGAGGAAGCCCCCGGGCTAGATGGGGTCGTCGCGTGACGGTGGGCTGGGTCCTTCAGCGCGGTCTTCAGTCGTTCGGTGAGCCCGCGTCGGGCACGCGCCATCCGATCTCGGCCGAGACCGCAGGGTGGTCGGAGAGGTCCAGGCCGTCGTCATCCACGAACTGCATCTGGACGGCCCAGGCGAGGGCCTCCAGCTCGACTCCGGCTCCGCTCCTGAGCAGCACACGGTCGATGTGATCGGGTTCGTCGCAGCCGACTTCGTCGCAGCTGTCGCGGAGCGCGCCGTCATCCAGGAGCCGGTCGAGGAGCGGGGCGTCTTCGGGCTCGCTGGGACGAAGGTTGAAGTCGCCCAGAAACACGATGGCTCTGCCGGCGGACCAGCCGTGCAGCGAGTCGATGAGTTGCTCGATCTGCGCTTCTCGCGCCGCGTTGTCCTCGTCGCTACCGCCCGCCTCGAGGTGCGTGTTGTAGACGTCCACCTCCACGTCTTCAGCGAGGCTCAGGCGGATGGCTTGGAATCCTTTGGATGCCATGCAGTCCGATGCGGCGTCCAGTGTGCCGTTGCAGGTGGTGTAGTGCTCGTGCCGGTGAGCGGTGTCCTCGAAGGTGGCGAAGAGGGATAGGCCCGAGCCAAAGACCCGGCTCGAGTCCAGCGGCTCTGAGAACCAGTGACTGGTGGGACCGGGCAGATCGGCCTCGAGGATCGCGTGGTTCACCTCCATGAAGTCCTCTTGAATGCCCAGGACCTCAAAGCCTGGGAGGAGCGGGGCGATCTGCTCCATGCGGCCTGTGGTGTCGTCGCCGGTGATGGCCGAGGGCAGCCCGTGCACGTTGTAGGACAAGGCGGTGAACGCGCCCGAGGGCAGTGAGGTCGCCTGGCAGGCGCTGAGCGCCAGCGCGAGAGGGGCGATGCGGAGGAGGGGCTTGGACGTCATCATGGGCGCAGCTTCCAGGAGCGAAGCCTAGCAGCACCGTGGGTTCTTACTGCTGATGCCTGCTCCGTCTCAGCTTGGAGCGGCGGCGTCCGTCGGCTCCTCTGGGGAGCGGACATCGGCGGACGCCTCGAGCACCCTCAGCCTCACGTCGTGGACCGGCCGGTTGTACACGTGCAGTGTGATCTGCTCCGTCAGGGGCTGATCGAGAAGACCCTGGTCTTCGATGACTTCCAGCTCGACCATCTCGAGCACCGTCGCGACGACCAGCAGCATCTCGTCGGTGGCAAACCATCGTCCCTGGCAGCTGTGTGCCCCGGATCCAAAGGGCAAGTAGCGCTGGGGCTTCTGGCCTGCGGGCAGTGGCTGTGGCCGCCCGCCCGAGTCCTCCGGGTTGGTGCAGGCCTCCACCATCTCCGTGGCGTCCCCGTGGGGGGCTGACCATCGCTCGGGTCGATACTCTTGGGGTTGGGACCACAGCTCTGGGTTGGTGTGGATGAACTGAGGACACACGAAGATCCACGAGTTCTTGGGGACGTGGACCTCGCCCAAGGTGTCGTCCCGAGTGCTCTGGCGCAGGAATAGAGAGGTGACGGGGGGATGAAGTCGCATCTCCTCCTTGAGCGCTCGAACGATGGCGCTCCGATCTCCGCGGAGCTGGTCTGTGCCATCTCGTGCTGCTCGGTAGAGGGTCCAGAAGATGCCCATGGTCGGAGCCTGTGCCACCACGTAGGTCACGGCATTGTGGAGGACCTCCTCTCGGGTGTAGCCGCCACGCGCCATGGCATCCATCAGGCGCTTGCCCACGGAGCCTGGGCGCGTGGAACCCTCGACCGCTGTCATGACCGTGTCGTGCACACGGGCTACCTCGGAGTTGGGATCGCTGAGGAAGACGAACTGACCCATCAGCACGCGATCGATCAGGCCGGCGAAGCCCAGAGGATGTTCGTCGTCGAAGCAGTGGAAGGTGGTCTGGAAGAAGACGCGCGCACGGATCTCCAGAATGATTCGGTAGATCTCATCGAGCAGGTCGATCTCACCCCGCGTCTGCCAGGTCTGGACGCGCTCCCGAACGATCTCGGTCATCTCGCCCAGGTCGTCCTGGTAGCCCTCGATGAAGTACTCCTCGCAGACCGACCTCGTTCCAAGCCAAAACGGGTCCGTGCCTCCCCAGAGGATGGAGTGGGACCCAAAGATGGCATAGCGCTGCAGGGGGACCCGCGGGTCCTTCACGTAGACCTCGGGTGTGTGCAGCACGCGCTCGATCATCTGTTCGTCTCGCAAGTAGAAGACCGTGGGACCCAGGGGACCAAAGGGTCGATAGCGTTCGAAGCGCGACGTCTTCCCGAAGGCGGCGAACATGGCGCTGTAGATCCGCTCGGGACCGCGGTGGAGTAAGTGCAGAGCGAACCGGAAGCTGGGGCTTCGAAGCAGTAGTGTCCCGGCGCCCAGGAGACCGGCGAGGCTTGCCAAGAGGGGCAGCGGTCCGGCCGAAGCTGCTGTCACTAGGAGCACCACCGCGCTGACGAGAGCAACCACGGCGACACACCAGAAGGCCGGAGTGCGGAGCTTCAGGAGAATGCGCAGCAAGGCCCGGAGCCCGAGCTCGGCTGAGCCCGGTGGGCGAAGCTGCTCCTTGAGGGCTCGGGTGTGGGTCATCTGCTGCGCCAGCGCGGCAACGAGACAGTCAATGGGCACCTCCACGCCGGCAGGGAGGGCCTGAGGGAACAGGATGTCGAGGAGCCTGTCCAGGTCACGGACTGCCAGGCCACGCAGGTGGATCGCCACCTCTTCCCGCGTCACCCTTCCGCTTCCCTTGGGGTCCCAGGTGCTCAGCAGCTGACTGACTCGCCTCAGATCGGGAGGGAGTTCGACAGCTGTTGTGGGGGGCGCCACCGTGGAGTCCTCTGGGGGCTCGAGATCGGCTCCCTTACCGTGTTGCTCCACAAATCGCCGGAGGGCTGGCTCGCAACCACCGCACAACCGTCCGCAGCCGGTGGCGACACTCACTGCTTCGTAGTTGTTTCCCAGCTCCTGCACGCTCTCGGCGATCTCTTCGTGGCCCAGAGCGAGACAAGCACAGAGTCGGTCCGTGCGTGTGGCCCGAGCGCCGAGGTAGCCGGTTCGTCTGAAGTTGCGGAGCTCGCGCGCAGACACCTCTTGGGAGTCGGCCACTCGTCGATACAGCAGTCCCAGGTCCGGTCCGATGCCCTCGGCGACGAGGCTGTGGATGACGCAGCGCTCGATCTGCTTGTCGCTGCGTTCCAGCACGCTGACCCGCAGCTCACGCCGGAAGTCGTCTCGCACGAAGCTCACGACCTCGTTGTGGGGCTCGGTGCTCGGCTGGCTGTCCGCGTCCTCTCGGAGTCTCTGCTCCGTGCGGTGGTTGGCGAAGACGACGACTCCTCGATCCAAGATGCGGGTGGAGACGACGTTCCTCTTCGGCTGCACTCCGACCGTGGAGACCGTCGCCTCTCCGTTGACGTTGCCTAGGAACAGGTTGAGTTGCCGGCCTCCCGAGAGCGTGTAGACCTCAGCGAGCGACTGGAAGAAGGGCGCGAAGCTCGGGTTCGCGGCCCGCCAGGCCTTGAAGCTCTGGCCGTCGATGGGGAGCACAGCGAGGGGTGTCTCTGCAATGACAGTGGCGGAGCGAGGTTGGTCCTTCATGACTCCCAGTTCGCCGAACAGCTGACCTCCACCCATTCGGGAGAGCTCCTGATACTCCGCTCCGCGTCGCTGGATGACGAGCGCTGTACCCGATTGGATGAGAAAGACAGAGTCGGAGGGGGCGCCTTCACGGAAAACCACCTCCCCGGGCTGGAACCACCGAGGTTCGACGCTGGCCATGGGAGAACCATCCTGCGCGAGCAGGTGGTGCTCTAGCGACTGGTTGACTCGCTCGTACAGGTGGTTGGCTGCATCTCGCTCCAGGAGCTCCAGGTTGCGAGGCTCGCGAGCGATGTGCTCGCGAAAGACAGCGGCAGGAATCACCGCGTGCCGGCATGCCGATGCTGTGCGCACACTGGCCGTCCGGGTGCCCGTGGAGGAGCCCAACAGGGCCTGCTCTCCAAAGTAAGCGCCTGGTCCCAACTCTGCCAGTGGGATCTGTTGCCCGTCCTCCCCTTGCCAGAGGACCTCCACCTGCCCGTCCAGCACGACGTGAAAGGAGTCGCCGCGATCTCCTTGGCGGAGCAGAACTTGGCTCGGCTCGGCGTCCAACACGATAGCGGCGTCGAGAACAACCTGCCTCGTGGGATCGTCCAGCTCGGCGATCGGTGGGCAGCTCGTCAGCAGCAGTCTGTGTTCGGGGTCGAGCACCAAGAGGGAACCTCCACCTCAAGCTTACTTGCCGCTGCGCTCGGCAGGTAAGGGCACTAGGGCTAGACTGTCATCGAACTAGTCTGGGACCACGCTATGTATCGAGTTGTTGTTGTGCTCTGTGTGCTTCTGGTGGCGGTGAGCTCTGCCTTCGGCGCACCCACCCGCTTGGTGCAGCAAGGACAGCTGCTCGACAGTACGGGCTCGCCGCTGACTGGAAGCCCCGGCTTGGTGTTTAGCCTCCATGACGCCGCAACCGGGGGCAATGAAGTGTGGCGGGAAGAGCGGGTCGTGGCCGTCGACGGCGGTGTCTATTCGGTTGTTCTGGGCACTCAGGTTTCCTTGGATGACTCCTTGTTCGCCACAGGCTCGCTGTGGATGCAGGTCACAGTGGGGGGGGACGTCTTGAGTCCACGTCAGGAAATTGTCTCGGTGCCCCACGCACTTCGTTCCGCTGTGGCAGAGCGGGTGGAGGGAGGCCCCGTGGATACCAGTGAGCTGTCCGTCGACGGCTCACTGGTCATTGACGACCAAGGCAACTGGCTGGGAACACCACCGGACTGGACCGACCTGACGGGGGTCCCCAGCGAGTTGAGTGATGGCGATGGCGATCTGCTGAGCAGCCTGACCTGCAGCGACGGCCAGGTCGCCAAGTGGGATGTGGACCTCGCAGCCTGGGACTGCTCCGACGACACGAGCTTCGACAGCTTGGCTTTTCTCGCCTTGAGCTGTCTCGACGGCCAGGTGCCCCACTACAGCCTGGCCGACGACCAGTGGTATTGCGAAGCTGACCAAGACACCCAGATCACCACCCTGGATTGGGCCGCTATCACCGGGATCCCCGCCGACATTGCCGACGGCGACCAAGACACCCAGACCACCACCCTGGATTGGGCCGCTATCACCGGGATCCCCGCCGACATTGCCGACGGCGACCAGGACACCCAGACGGTCACATTGCCTTGGAGCTCCATCACCGACGTGCCTGCTGAAATCGCCGACGGCACCGATGCAGTGCTCAGTGAGATACAGGTCGAAAACTACATCGCCAATGGTCCTCTGGACTTGCCGACAACGGTCACAGTCAATGGCAACGCGATCTTGACCGCAGCGGACCCCACCATCCAGAGCATCCAGTGCCAGCCAGGGGAGGTGCTCAGCTCGACCGCCACGGGTTGGGTCTGTACGAGCTTTCAGGCCCTTCTCGACGCCGACAGCGATGGCATCCTGGCTTGGAATGACTGCGATGACGGCGACAACAACCAGGGCTCTAATGCCAATGATCAGGACTGTGATGGCACGGCTACGAGTCTGGACTGTGATGACTCAAGCCCAACGTCAACCATCGTGGCCGAGGACGGGGACTGTGACGGCACCTTGACCGCACAGGATTGCGATGACGACAACGCATTGTCGACCATCCTGGCGGAGGACGCCGACTGTGACGGCGCGGTCACGGCGTTGGACTGCGATGACTCCGAGCCAAGCGCCTATCCGGGAGCGTCCGAGGTGTGCGGCGATGGTATCGACAACAATTGCGCCGATGGGGCGGATGAGAACTGCACATCGTGTTCGGGGTCGTCGACCTGGTCGATTGATGGTTCATGGACACAGGACAACGACAGCTATCGGAGTGGGCAACTCCCGGGCTCTCAGTACAACGCCACCAACACTCTGGATGGGATAGGTAGCAGTTTCTGGCTGTCGAACGATGGCGACATCACCGACCAGTGGCTGGTCTACAACTTGGGTTCGGCTCAACAGGTCCAAGGAGTGCGACTCTCCAATGGTCAAAGCCCGTATTCGGTCAGGAATGCCACACTGCAGATCTCCAGTAGCCTCTCAGGTCCTTGGACTGACACGCTGGACTTTATGGCCACGACACAGGATGGAGGCTGGCAGACCTTCTCTGGATTCCTCGCAGACAGCCAATTCTTCCGCCTGTACTTCCACGACAACTATGGTTCCACCAACTATATGAAGGTGCGAGACGTCGAATTCGATGTGTGTTTTTGAGTCGGTCCTGTCCAAGGCACGTTGCCCCAAGGCATGTGGGCCGATCGCAGGTGACTTCGATGAAACGTGGACGGGTGTCTTCTGGATGGTTGGTTGCCTTGACTGGGCTGATCCGGACGTTGGACCCAGCCTACTCGGGCTCTGAGGGCAAGATAGAGAAGGGAAGCGCCCTCTCTGTACTCAAGCCCGGGTCCATTCTCTAAGTTAGGAGAGCCAGACCGACCATGCGCCTTCCATCCCAAGGTCGGCTGAACCGGTGCTGGAGGTCTCTGAGGTGCGGCTTCTCCCTGGCCCTCCTCATACCGGTCGTCTTGCTCCTCTCTAGCCTCGGGGGCTGTGGCTGGATCGGTGACCGATCTGGGAAAGCGAGTGCCCAACCCTACGTCGTGGTCAGCGTTGGGGACATCAACCTGTCTGAAGACGTGTCGGGTCTTCTCGAGAAGCACGGTGGTGACTACTCCTTCGAGCATCTCCGCGCCCACATCAAGGGCGATCAGGTGTTGGGCAACCTCGAGACGGTGGTTACGGACGTCGTGGTGGACCCGAGGCTCAAGAAGCGGGCCATTCACCGCATGGAGCCCCGATATCTGGAGACCCTCAAGGACGAGGGCTTTACGATCTTGGGCCTTGCCAACAACCACTCTGGCGACCAGGGTCGGGAGGGCTTCCAATCGCAGCTTGGTCACCTGCAGCGGCTCGGCATAGCTGGTGTCGGCGGTGGACGGAACCTGGAGGAGGCTCAGCAGGCGGTCATCTTCGAGGGCGGGGGCCTGAAGATCGCCGTGCTCAGCATGCAGAAGTACCGCAAGTCGCTTGCCAAGCTGGGCTTCTTTGCGAACCAGTCCGAAGCCGGTATCTGGGCCCTCCGCACCAAGGAGCTTGCCGCCCGAGTGAAGCAGTTGCGCAAGAAAGACGGGGTGGACTTCGTTATTGCTTCGATTCATTGGGGCTCGAACTACAAGCCTGAGACCAAGCGCCAGAAGAAGATCGCTCGCAAGCTGGTCGCGGCCGGAGTCGATCTGGTCAATGGCCATGGTGGTCACATTGCCCAGTCGATTGAGCTCGTCGACGGCGTGCCCGTGCTGTACGGGCTCGGCAACTTCACCTTCGGCAGCGACGGCGCCTACAAGCGCAGGTCGCCGGACAATCGGCTCAGCATGATTGCGCGTTATGTGTTCAGCGCGGGTGGCCTCGCCCGCATTGAGCTGTTGCCCATCCGCACGGACAACCGCCGGGTCAAGTTCAAGCCTCGGCCGGCTGGGCTGGAACAGGCCCGGGAACAGTTCGAACCGGTCATCGGTCGCCACGGCCTCTCGTGGGACCGGCAGGAGAACGGCTGGTACGTGTGGTCGCCGTCGTAGTGGCTGAGCGGCACGTTGGTCCCACGCTTAGCCCCTGAGCGTGCCTGGAACCCGCACCGGTATCATCGACCCAGCGTCCCGGCGCCAGGTGCTCATTGCCGCGGCCTCGTAGGTGGTCGCGGAATCGACTCGGGCGCACTCTGGGCACGTTTGTGCCGGCAAACCGTGCCAGACTGCGGCAGACTATGAGCCACCGTGCCCCACGCGCACAATTGGTAAGACACTGTCCCGGTAAAGGAGTCACCCCATGCTGACCCTGATCTGCAAGAAGACCTGAAGTACGTGTCGCAAGGCGGTCGCCTTGCTGAACGAAGAGGGCGTCGCCTTCACCTACCGCGAGTACACGAAGGAGCCTCTGTCCGAGGCCGAGCTTCGTGATGTGCTGGCTCTTCTGGGGGTTCCCGCGCGGGACCTCCTGCGTCGGAGGGATAAGGCGTTCGGAGAACTCGGCCTGACGGGGGAAGAGGACGACGACATCCTCGTGCCACACATGGCCAACCACCCGACACTCTTGCAGCGTCCCATCGGCCTCGTCGAGGGTCGAGCGGTGGTGGGGCGGCCCCACACCAACCTCCTGGAGCTGATCGACTAGAGGGGCTCTGCTGCGGCGCGTCTGCTTCGGATCTGTTCGAGTAGATCACGGGCCGTCTCGTCGTAGGGATAGTTGGCGATGGATTTCCGCAGCAGGCGCTCGGCTTCGTCGATGCGCCCCTCTTGGATGTAGATCTCTGCCAGTCCGTTGTACTTCTTGTATTCGATGTCCGGGTTGAGCTCGATGGCTCGCTCGAAGTGGGTGCGTGCCTCGTCAATGCGTCCGCGCTTCAGGTAGACGAGGCCCAAGCCCTCGTACGGACAGGTGTATTCCGTGCCGCCCGATGCGAGAGCGTCCCGAAAGCCCTGTTCCGCTTGGTCCATCTCGCCCCGACTGAGTCGAATGGCAGCCAGCTCAGCGGTGGCATAGGGATTGCCCGGATCGAGTTGGAGCACCTCACTCAGTTCGTGCTCTGCCTGGTCCATCAGGTTGAGCCCCATGAGCGAGTTGCCCTTGCCGATGCGCGCTAGCAGGTCGTAGGGGCGGTGCGCCAGTACGCGGTCAAAGTAGCGGATCGCGCGGTCGTGCTGGTTTCGGTTGGCTTCCAGCCAGCCCATGCCGAGTCCCGCGAGGCGATGGACGAGGTCGAAATAGCTGGGGAGCTCGGAGCGGGCCACCTGGGCCCGAAGCCACTGGTCCAAGGCCGGCTCGAGGTGTCTTGCGGCGGAGCCGTAGTCTTGTCGCGCGATGGCGATGTGACCGAGCCCTACCGCCGGACCCGGGTCCTCGGGGGCACGGGCTGCCGCCTCGCGAAACAGGGCCTCGGCCTGCGCGTAGGCCTTGTCTCCCAGCAAGAGGAAGCCGTGGAGAACCTGGAACTCGCTCCGGGGCTCAATGGCGGTGGCCTGCTGCAGATACTGGTGAGCTAGGTCGCGGCCGCCGTGGTGATAGTGGTGAACAGCTGCCTGGTAGAGGGAGCGAGGGTCCGTGGTGTCGGGAGTGGGAGCGTCCACCTCTGCTCCAGGGCCCCCTTCGATCCCCTCCAAGCGCGCATAGAGGACCCCTAGTGCTTGATAGGCGCAGTTCCAGTGGGTGCCGTCGGGCTTGACCAGCGCCTCCTTGAGGAGGGCTTCGGCCTGGGCGAAGTCGCCCGTCTCGATGTAGCTAGTTCCCAGGGTGTTGAGTGCCTTGCGGGTGGCCTCGTCGTTGCCGGACTGACGGGCGATCTCCAGAGATCGTCGGGCCAAGGCCCGGGCCTCGTCGAATCGACTGGCCTTGATGTATTCCTCCCCCAGCAGCGTCAGGACTGCGAGGTCCTCTGGCTCGGCGGCAAGCACCTGTTCCCAAGAAGTGGCGGCCCGGGCCGGGTCGGTGAGGCCGTAGATGGCAGCCAGTGTGCGGTGGGCGATGGTCAGGCTCGGGTCCTTGGATAGACCGGACTCCAAGAGCTCTTGTGCTCGCAGCGTGCGGGCCAGTAGCTCTCCATCACCGTCCACGAGGTCGGCGTTGTCGCAGAGGGTCACCGCCACGGCCACCATCAGAGGTGCGCTGGTGGGCGCTGTGGCCAGCTTCGCTTCGAGCTGGTCAAGGACCTCTTGGCGTCGCTGGAGGTCATCGAGGCTGCCCTGCGTGCCCAGGATGCTGTCCACGAACAACGACGCGTGACTGCCAGCGTTGACTGCGCTGTCCGCTGGGAGTGTGGTGGGGGCTTGGGCCTCGTGAATGCCCGCTTGTGGTCCTTCGGCCGCCGAGTCCTTTGTGGCGGGCTGCGTTTCGCCGGTCTCCTGCTCGCTGGCGACCGGTGGCGGTGTCGAGCAGGCTGCCAGGCTCAGCAGGGCTGTCACGAGAATGAATGTCGGGAGTGAAGGAGAGGCTCTCACGATGCTCTGAGACTACCAGCGCAGATTGGCATGGAGTACGACAGTGCCAACCGGGAGCCCAGGATCAGGAAAGCCCCTGCTCCGACCCCGGGAGGTCGACGGGCAGGGGCTACTGAGATTCAGGTGCGTTAGTTGGCGTCCCGTTCAGATGTTCGGGTCGTCAATGCAGCACAAAGAGCCGAGTCGGTTCGGGAAGATTCCGAACCGGGGGGGGCTTGATGGCCCGCCCCCGGTTCGGGTCGTCCCATGGACTCAGTTCGCCTCGCGGCGGTCAGGCGACAGTAAACTACCGACTGAGCTTTGCCTGAGTCAGTCTGCCTCCGCCGAAGCGGGACAGACGAGGTCGTCGTCGCTTAGAGGTGCTCGACACCAATCTTCTTGACGTTGGCCTTCTTCACGGTCGAGGGCAGCCAACTGGGCCGGTTGGCGGGAGCCGCCACGGTCTCAACCTTGCCGGAGAAGACATGGACGCGCTTCGTGCCACGCTCACGCAGACGGATGCTGGTGAAGCCACGGCTTGCAGCCTTGAGGGCGGCGCCACGGGGCTGGGCGTTGGAAAACACGTGGTTCGTGTCGTTGTTGTTGGAGTCGAGCAGCACGAAGTTCTTCTTGGGACGAGAAGCCATTGAATCCTCCTTGGAATGGCACGAGTCGATGCCTCGATCCTCCCTGGACCGAGGAGGCACAATGTCTACCAGGCTCGTTGGGCGATCGGAAGGCACGTTCCGCAATTGAGTGGGCTCAGTCCACCGAACAGTCGTTCGAATAGCCAATTTGTCGATCGCTAAGCCCTTGAAGAATCAGCAGATTCTCGAACCGTCCGCTTGGCCGATAAAAATGGCCCGCAGTCGCATATTCAGCAAAAAATTTGCACTGGGAGCCGGGCGATCGGCTGGTCTCGATGCCCTGTTTTGGGTCGAGCGGCGATCCAGGTAGGGCTTCTCCACCGCTGAAGTCTCGCCGGGGGTCGAGTTTGTGGGCGTGACTTTGATTGTCGTGGGTCACATGGCCGTCTGCCCGGCTCTCACTTCCTCTGGCTCGCCCGATCTGGCGGGTGGAACGAAGAGGGGAGGGCGCGTGAGGCCGAGCGCTGGCTAGGGCTTGGGTGTCGTCCGGAAGAGCTCTCGATGGACGGCGTAGTAGCGAAGGACGATCGCCAGACTCCAGACAGCGAGGATGCTGGCGGCCCAGGGCATCCAACGTACGACTTGGTCGGGCGACCCAGCGACGACGAACACCAGCAAGCCAACGCCCCCTAGCCCGGCCGCCAGGAAGGGTCGAGTGGGCCCGGTGCGGGTCTCTGCAACGACCACGTTGTCGATGCCCGCTGTGCCAAGCTCGGCGGACAAGGCGACCAGCAGGGGCAGGACCGCCGCGGGGTAGAGACCGGCCAGGCAAGGAACGAGCCCACCTCGAACCAGCCCCCAAAAGCTCCGAGCCGTGTCAGCGCTCCTCAGGCCCGTGCGACGGAACAGCCCGAGGGCTCCGAGGACGTAGTCGAGACCGCTGACCCAAGTGATGCCGACGATGACGAGCCACTGCGCCAAGATGGACGTGTCTGCAGGGACTCGGGTCAACAACGCCCAAAACAGAAAGCCGATGGTCACAGGGCCCAGGAAAAACGGAGGCTCCCGGTCACGTCGCTTGATCTTGAAGTAGAGCCAGCTGAGGCCAAAGGGAGCGGCGAGAGCCCCGGCCATCCACACCACCACGGGCGCCGCGAACTGATCGGTGAGGAAGACCGTACCCACTCCGCCCATCTGAACGATGGTCTTCATCTTGGCTAGACGACTCGTCCGAACGGTCTCGTCGCGGAGTGCCACACTGCTTCGGAGGGCTGTGATCAGGAGCTCCCGGGAGAAGAGGGCGCCTGCCACCCAGTACGGGCAGAGACCGCGACCAGCCAGCGGTAGGATGATCGAAGCAATGAACAGCTTGTCAGCTACTGGATCCAGTAGGCCTCCGAGCTTTGTGGGGCCATCACGGCGGGCCATGTAGCCATCGATGAAGTCCGTGATTCCCAGAGCGATGTAGATCCACAGTGCGATCCAGAGCCAGATCCCTTCGCCGTGAAGCAGCATGGCGCATGGGATCGGCAGCAGAACGATCCGGGCCATGGTGACCATGTTGGCGGTGATGCGCACGGGGGTGTCGTCTCTACACAAACATGCGAAGGAGCGCTTCAATGCGCTCTTCGCTGGATTTCAGCAGGTCAATGCTCTCTTGTTCTGGGATGCCGTACCACTCCCGGGCCTGTGCGACCAGCTCGTCCACCCCCGGCTTGTCCTCGGTCTCACGTAGGAAGCCGACGAGGGCCACGGCGGGCGGACAGTCAGCGCCGATCTCGGGGTGATCGATGTGGTGGGTGCCGACGGCGGCGGCGAGTCGCTCGGGAAGACCCCAGCCATTGCACAGCCAACCGCCTACCTCGGTGTGGTCCCAGCCGAACTCGGACTGTTCGAGGGTGGCCAACTCTCCGTCACCGTGGTGCCAGGCCTGCAGCACGGCTCCGTACTTCTCTCCCTTTTGGCGCGCGAGCACGGGAACAGCGAGATCCTGGAGCAGAGATGCAGTGAAGCTCTCCATCTGGGATGCGGGGTGGAGGTAGCCGGCAAAGGCCTGGGCTACGGTGGCCCTTCGTGCTGCAGCGGTCCAGAAGCGGACGCGGTCGAAGCCAGTGACATTGGGCGTTGGCAGCGCGTCCCGCACTCCGATGGTGAGCACCAGCGACTCGACTGCGCTGTGCCCCAGCATGGAGACGGCCTGTCCGAGGCTCTCTATCTCGCGAGCCGCGCCGGCGTAGGCCGAGTTGGCCATGCGCAGTACATCGATAGACAGTCTGGGGTCTGCTGCCATCACCTCCGCGATTCGCGCAGAGGTCGCATTGGGATCCCGGAGTACCCGGAGGACCTCGACGACCACGCCCGAGAATGCGGGCAACTGGAACTCACCGAGGATGCGCTTCAGCTCCGCGTGTGGATCGGCTTTCCGGCCCTTTAGGCGGTCAAGAAAACCGGCCATAACTCTGTCCTTTCAAGGTCCTTACCCCGCCCGCCGTGCCAGCTTGTTGGCCATGATGCTCAGGGCTCCCCCCAAGCTGAGATAGCCTAGCAGCACCTCGCTGAGAACCAGTGCCTGGGCCCCCGCGGAGGCTGGCAATACGTCGCCGTAGCCCAGTGTAGTGAAGGTGACTACGCTGAAATACAGCGTCGAGAATGCGGTGGGGTGGCTTCCGTAGTCGATGTCCACCAGCGTGTAGAGGCCCGCATAGGCTATGGCGATGAGAGCCGTGAACACGCACCACCGGCCTAGGCTGCGTCCGCAGTCCGAAGTGATCGACCAGACCCAGTGGATGGCTGCATACATAGGCCCTTGGCTGCGAAACTCGTGAATGTAGTTCTCGTCCATGATGTGGCGCCTGAGCAAGTAGGCTCCACAGAAGTTCACATTGCGAATGTCGACGCCGACCCAGTTGGCGTCGCTGTAGCCGCGCACGTCTCGCAGGGTGGAGGAGGTGAGGTTCGCATCGTGGAAGCTCGCGCCGTTGACGTCCGCGCCGCTCAACTCGGCCTCTTCTAGATTGGCGCGGTCCAACTGAGTGCCGCGCAGGTTCGCGTCCCGAAAACGAGCCTGTTGGAGGTCGGCCACTCGGCAGTCGGCATCGCGAAGGTTGGCTCCCGTGAACGAGGACTCGGCGAACTTACCGTCGAACAGGCGGGCTCCTTGGAGGTTGGTCTGCCCAAAGCCAGTGCGGGTCCCTGCGGCTTCGCTCAGGTCTGCATCCTGCAGGTTGGCGGCCATGAACTCCGTGCCGTCCAAGCGAGCTCGGAAGAGGGTGGCTCCCTGGAGGTTGGTGCCCACCAGGCGAGCGTCAGTGAGGTTTGCGCGGCTGAGATCGGCGCCGCTCAGATCGCAGCCGCTGAGGTCCAGGCCCGCTAGATCCGCGTCAATCAACCGGTGCCCAGCAAGAGAGATGCTCGGTGGCGCGCTCGTCTCGCCTCGGTCTCGAGCCGCCCGCAGCGGCCCCAGCGGATCGTCTTCGTCGGGCAGCCTCTCTGCGAGGGCTAGCGCTTGATTTGATGCTTCATCGGTGGAGGACGACACACCCGATCCTACCAACTGGGAGCGGCGCGCGGCGGGTCAGGGACAGTCTTCGAGGTCTTCGTCGATCTGGCCATCGCAGTTGTTGTCCTGCTCGTCGCAGATCTCTTCCTGATCCGGTGCGTTGGCGGGGTCCCCGTCATCGCAGTCCCCCTCGCAGGCCGCGACCCCGTCTTCGTCTACGTCTTGGCTGCCCCCAGACCCATCGCAGTTGTAGTCCATACCGTCGCTGCAGTCGGACTCGATGGCGCCGGGGTGCACGTCCTCGTCTTCGTCGTCGCAGTCTTCGCAGGCGAAGGACCCGTCTCCGTCGGCGTCGAGCTCGTCGCTGAGAATGAAGCCGTCGCAGTCATCGTCTTCGCCGTTGCACAGCTCTGTGGCGCCGGGGTGGGCGGATGGGTTCTCGTCGTCGCAGTCGTCGAACCGAGTGTAGCCATCGTTGTCGAAGTCCACCTGAGCTTCGTCGGGGACACCGTTGCCGTCGGTGTCTGGACAGTCGTCGAGGGTGTCGCCATCACAGTCGGTGTCCACATTGTCGTCGCAGCTCTCGTCCGCGCCGGGGTAGACCTCGGGGCTGCTGGGGTCGCAGTCGTTGCCGCCGAGGACACCCTCTTTATCCCCGACCCACTCCTCGCACTGCACGTAGCCATCCTCGTCGTAGTCGAGCTCGTCGCCCTGGACGAGCCCATCGCAGTCACTGTCGACCCCATCGCAGGCTTCGGGAGCGTGGGGGAAGATGTCGGAGTTGGTGTCATCACAGTCGTTGCAGATGTCGTAGGCGTCCTTGTCCGTGTCCGGCATGCCCTCGTCGATCTGGCTGTTGCAGTTGTCGTCGATGCCGTTGCAACTCTCGTCGGCGTCGGGATGCACCCAGGGGTTGCCGTCGTCGCAGTCATCGGGGACCGAGTATCCGTCGCCATCGAGGTCGTTGGGGTCGTGAGTCGTGTCGTCGTCGTCGTCCCCTGCGCTGTCATCGTCGTCTCCGGTGCATGCGGGAGAATCCATGCAGCCGGTGTCGTTGCAGTCCCAGAGCCCGTCGCCGTCGTTGTCAGCTTGGTCAGTGCAGTCGTTGGGCGAAGCGCCTTCGTAGTCGCCCTCACACGCCCATACGCCCAGCCCGAGGCAGCATGAGAGCGCCAGCAGATTGCGTAAAAACCTCATCGTGGAGAGTGCAGCCTAGCAGCGCAGGCGGCCCCATGGGGGCCTCTGAATGCACCGGGTTGTTTCCCGAACCCTCCTCATTGTCGCTCGGTTGTGTTAGTACCCCGCCGTCCCTGGGGGGAAGTGGGAGTCTTCGAAATGCAGAATCTGTTTGAGTGTGGTGCGGTGCGAGTTCCTGGATCTCTTTCTTCTGTGGGGCGCCTCGCGTTGCTCCTGGGTTTTCTGCTGGGCGGCTTGGCGATGGCGCAGCCGGCTCAGGCCCAGACCGTTGTCATCAGTGAGGTGATGGCTGAGACACCCGCGGGCAACCACGACACCGATGAGTACATCGAGCTCTGCGTCCCCGCCGGGGGTGCGGACGTGGACGTTGCCGGTTGGCAGATTTGGGATGGTGACGACGTTGACGCCCTCGTTGCCTGGGACACACGAGCGCCCGGCACGACACCGGATGGAACTGGACTCGTTACTACCGACGCCACCATCCCGCAGGGTGGCTGTGCGCTGATCCTCGATCCCGACTACCTGGGTGGGAGTCAGCCTTATGCCGACATGATGCCGGCGGGCACGGTCATCCTCACCGTTGGCTTGCTAGCCGGAGACGCCCTGGGCAATGGACTCGCTAGCTCCAACCCCATCACCCTCTATACCGGTGTGGGCACGGACCCAGCCGACGTCGTCGACACCTACGGCACGCCCGATGACAGTAGTGACGCGATCCCCATCACACCTTCCGAAGGCCGCTCTGTGTATCGCATCGACCTCGCGGGAGCTGATGAGGCGAGCAACTGGGCCGAGGGCGCGGTGACTCCCGGATACCGCGCGTCTGGGGGGGCGGGCTCCACCGTGACCGTGAGCGCGGCGGGTGGTGAGGACTACACGACGATCTCCGCGGCGCTGCTGGATGTGGCCGGTGGGACGACGGTGCAGGTCAGCAGTGGCACGTACACCGAGGACCTGGTGTTCCGCGACGCCATCACCCTGGTGGGAGGTTCGGGGACCATCGTCGAGGGCAACATCTGCATCGATGAGGTGAATGGCACCTCGACGATCCAGGACCTGATCATCACAGGGCGGCTCTATGCCCACGACACGGAGGTGGCCGTCACGAACAACACCTTCAATGGAGACACCCTCGACGATCTTTCCGTGGGCGATGACGATGACAGCGCTGGAGATGACGGCTTGTTGCCCTGCGTGGGGGCTCTGACAGCCACCGCTATCGAGTTCGACTTCGCGCAGGGCTCTGCTACCGGGAACACGGTGTCCGGCGCAGGCACGGGCATTCTGGCCGACAACGGGTCCAACCCGGTGGTGTCGGGCAACTCGGTGACCGATGCCGCCGATGCTGCGATCAAGTGCAGCAATGGCTCCGCTCCCCAGGTGGAGAATAATACGGTCAGCGGCTCGGGCGACTATGGAATCCACTGCACCTACTCCCCGACGATCGAGGGGAACACAATCAGCGGGTCCAACACGGGGATCTGGATCCACAACTCGACGGCTGTGGCGAGCGTCTTGGATAACGACGTCGCTG
>MDTE01076673.1_pt1 | contig 19341 bp, 20 predicted proteins | sample 811231 | NCBI WGS metagenome assembly MDTE01 (sample SAMN05326651, study PRJNA326480) | marine metagenome | isolation source: seawater | place: Indian Ocean: Red Sea | collected 2010 | reverse complement strand
GAAATCATTTCTATAGCACAGCATGCTAGACCAAAGGTTAATGTCCATAAAGAGTTGCTTCTAGCGAGCGCTGAAATCTGCTCTAGTGTAGTTGTCACTACTCCAGGCGCTCCGGTGAGTGCGTTAGCCGCAGGAGTGTTCCCCTTACCTAGAGAGATAGCCCCTCCTTCAGGGGTATCAAAGAATTTTCCATCCTTTGGTCTCGACCATTTTTCAGGTACGAATAATGGAGCTGGCTGATGTGTTTTTAAGGGCACTTGGTCCCCTTTTTCTTCGTTATGGTCGGGTGTTAGCGCCACTCTAAAACTCCTTTACGCCACGCATATGCTACTCCGAAGAGCAAAATGAAAATAAAAAGAACCATCGCGTAGAATACGTAGGCAACTGAATCTACGAATATCAAAGCCCATGGGAAAAGGAATACAGCTTCTACATCAAAAATTAGAAACAAGATGGCAAAAATATAATAGCGAACGTTGAACTGAGCGCGGTTTAGCGGAAGAGGAGGGATTCCTGATTCGTAAGGGGTTTCTTTTATTTTGGAAGGTCTGCGAGGGGCAATCAACCTAGATGCAATAAACATTCCCGCAATGCCCACAATGGCAACAATTGCAGCTAAGAAAACACTGATCCAATCGGTGGCGTAGCCTTCAAGCGGCATAGATCTCACTTGTTTAGGGAATTTATACGGACAGTATCACTGGGGTGTAGATAGAGTCAACGAAATGCCGTTCAGCTCACGACGAATCCTGTACATTAAAAGACATGATAGTGCCCAAGTCTTTATCTCCTCTGCCGCTTAGGGTTATCAAAATTTTTTGCTCTTTTGGCAGGGAAGGAGCAAGCTCAGAAACCACATATGCTATTGCATGTGCGCTTTCTAGAGCAGGGATGATCCCTTCAATGCTACTGAGAAGATGAGTTGCATCCAGAGCTTCTGAGTCGGTCACATTTACGTATGTTGCGCGCTCTATATCTTTTAACCAGGCATGCTCAGGGCCAACACCTGGGTAATCAAGCCCTGCTGAAATGCTATGAGCATTTTGTATTTGCCCATCTGCATCTTGCAAAATGTAGGACATAGATCCGTGTAGTACCCCTACAGTTCCTGCACTTAGACTTGCAGCATGCTTCTGGCTTAAAATACCATCGCCTCCAGCTTCTACCCCTATTAACTGGACAGAAGCATCATCGATGAATGGTACAAATGTACCAATTGCATTTGATCCACCGCCGACACAGGCGACAACGAAATTAGGTAATGCGCCAGTAAGCTCCAACATTTGCTGTCTTGATTCATTACCAATTACTGTTTGAAAATCACGTACCATTACGGGATATGGGTGCGGACCTACCGCACTTCCTATTAAATAGTGTGTATCAGCTACGTTAGTAACCCAATCTCTGATGGCGGCGCTAACCGCTTCTTTTAATGTTTTTGATCCAGCATCAACACCTCTAACCTCAGCACCGAGAAGGCGCATCTTGAAGACGTTCGGTTCTTGCCGCTTCATATCTTCAGTTCCCATATAAACTACACACTTAAGACCTAGCATACTGCAAACGGTAGCTGTCGCTACTCCGTGTTGGCCAGCACCTGTTTCGGCTACTATACGGGTTTTCCCCGTGTGTTTTGCGACCAATGCTTGACCTATGGCGTTATTAATTTTGTGAGCCCCAGTGTGCGCCAAATCCTCACGTTTTAGGTAAATTTGCGCTCCTCCGGCATGAGCTGTTAAGCGCTGGGCGTGGTACAGTGAGGTGGGTCTGCCGACGAAATTCTTCAGAAGGTTAGCTACCTCAGACTGGAAACTTTTGTCAACTTTAAGTTTGAAATAAGCTGATTCCAGCTCCTCTAGTGCGACCATTACAGTTTCAGGAACGTATTGACCACCAAAGGAACCAAAACGCCCTCGATCTTGATCATTCATTAAAACAGAGACCTGAGCACCTTCCTAAAGCCTTTTACCTTCGCGGCTTCATCAGCTTCTTGCGCATTTTTTATAAACGCAATCACTTTTCCCACATCCTTTTTCCCGTCCGTTTCTATGCCACTAGAGGTGTCGATTCCCCAAGGCTTCACGGTCTTTATCGCTTCTGAGATATTGTCTGGGTTCAGCCCACCCGCAAGTTGAATATCGAAAGCTTCTGCTAACTGACTCGCAATTTCCCAGTCGAACTTTCGGCCAGTTCCTCCAAAATCCTGTGCCGTTGGTTTCGAATCAAGTACTATCCGATGGCCTGCCATGGAATGCCGCTGGGCAATTACCATTATCCTTGGCAGTTGTGAATTAATAGGTATATCGGGGTTAACCCCGATAACTTTATAAATTGGGAGGACCATCTCCGAACAAAAAGACATACTTTCGTCGGAACATAGCTGAACCGAGTCCATGTTCAATTTGGAAGCTATTTTATTCACTTCTTCAGAGGACTGGTCTCCAAAAAGTCCAACTATTTCTGGTTTGGGGTGACCTTTTAAAGCTACATCCAAAGACGTAAGGAGGGTTTGAGCTTTTCTAACGGATAAGGATCTTTTCAGACCAGGGATCATAACTAAACCAATTGAATCAACCCCTGCTTTTGCAGCAGCAACCATTGGATCTAATGTGGTAAAACCACATGCTTTGATATGAGTCATCTATACGCCCGCTAACTCTTTTACTTTTGCCGTTGTATCACTTGCTGTAACCAAAGCTTCCCCTACTAAAATTGCATTAATCCCAGCTTTTTTCAGAGGCAAAACATCTTCAGCAGAATGGATTCCACTCTCTGCAACAACCATCTTACCTGATGGGATGTGAGGTTTCAGCCTAATTGATAGAGATGTGTCTACCGAAAATGTTTTAAGATTTCGGTGATTAATCCCGATAATTTCTGAATCTGCGCTTAGAGCAATTTCAAGCTCGTGTTCATTATGAACCTCGACTAGTGGCTGAATCCAGACTGACTTAGCTGCACTGATCAGTTCATTTAATTGAGTCGGCTCTAGCATGGCTACTATTAATAATGCGGCGTCCGCCCCTGCTGCTCTAGATTCAATAATTTGATAAGGGTCATACAGAAAATCTTTTCTTAGCACTGGAATCCCTCGAGCATGAACGTTTTTTTTGACTGATGAAAGATCCTCTAAGGATCCTTGAAAATGATCGACTTCTGTTAGCACACTAATCGCTGCAGCGCCGTTTTCGGCATAAAACTTAGATAAACCAATGGGGTCATAATTTTCTGACATTACTCCTCTTGAAGGAGATGCTTTTTTGACTTCAGCAATTAGTCTGACCTTTTCTCCCCAGAGCGCGCCCGAGAAATTCAGAGGATAAGGTTGGTCTCGTACTCTCATTTCTAACTCGCTTATAGGAGTTTCTTTTTTGCGCTTTTCGACTTCTATGCGCTTAAATTCCAGTATTTTGTCTAGGATAGTTCCAGTTCTCATCTAGTTCACCGTTTTACTAAATTCTATTAGCTCATTTATTTTCGAGACAGGTTCGCCACTATCGATTATTTCCCGAGCCATCGCAACTCCAGCCCTAATATCTGGAGTAACGCCCATAATTGTGAAACCAGCCCCAGAACTTAATAAGACAATGTCTTTGCAAGGTGAATCTATCGATGATAATGATTCATGAAACATTGAAATGCTTTCATTTAGGTTTGCAGGCTTGATATCTGCGATAGTGGAACGTTTAAGCCCTGCATCTTCTGGAGTTAAAGAGAAGGGACGAACCTTCTTGCCTGTAATTTCCCAAGCAAAAGTCTCATCTGTGGTCGTGATTTCATCCATTCCGTCGTTACCGCATACTACCCAGCTTTTTTTTGTGCCCAAGATAGCTAATACACTTGCTATCTTCTCAGCGGTTTCTGGATTAGGTACGCCAATTAGCTGATATGCAGCTGATGCCGGATTTGTTAAGGGCCCCAGAATGTTAAAAACGGTTCTTATTCCGAGTTCGCGCCTTACAGGAGCTGCATGTTTAGTTGCAGGGTGAAAAGCGGGGGCAAACATGAACCCAAGACCAACCTGTTCGATACAACCTTGAACTCCCTCTGGAGACAGGTCAATCTTGATTCCTAATGTTTCTAATAAGTCTGCACTTCCCATTAGTCCTGACATGGCACGATTACCATGTTTTGCAATTTTGATACCGCTTGCAGCCATAACGAAACAAGCAGCAGTAGAAATGTTAAAAGGCCCCACAGAGTCACCACCAGTTCCTACTAGATCCAATAAATCACCTTGGTAGTCGACTTTTTGAGCGTGCTGGCGCATCACAGTTGCCATCCCAGCAATTTCATTTGCCGATTCGCCCTTTATTCTTAGTGCTGTAAGGTAACCAGCGATTTGAGCAGCTGTAGCTTGGCCCGTCATTATTTCTTGTGTGGCCTCAGTTACCTCTTCGAATGTTAAGGAGATTCCTTCAGTAAGTTTTGAGATGGCGGTGGTTATCATCATATTCCCCACTAATACCTAGAAAGAAAATTACCGATCATATCTTTGCCAGAGGTAGTCAAAATCGATTCAGGATGAAATTGAATACCCTCAACCGGATGGCTCATATGGCGAATACCCATGATAACTCCAGATTCAGTTTCAGCGGTTACTTTGATAGCGTCAGGTATTGATTTTGGGTCGATTGCCAAGGAGTGGTAGCGTGTAGCACTCACTGGCTGAGCTATGCCTTTAAAAACCCCCTCAGAATCGTGGTGAATGAGGCTGGTCTTGCCATGAACAATTTCACCAGCATAAACAATTTTTGCACCATACGCAGCTGCAATACATTGATGACCTAGGCAAACTCCTAAGATTGGGATTCTTTGACCAAATTCCCTAATTAGATCTAGGGATATTCCAGCTTCGTCTGGAGTACAAGGCCCTGGTGAAATTACGATTTTCTCAGGCCTCAGTTTTTCGATATCGGGTAGATTTATAACATCATTTCTATAAACTTCTACCTCATAACCAAAAACTTTGATCATTTGGTAAAGATTGAAAGTAAAGGAGTCATAATTATCAATTAAAAGTAACAAGCAACCTCCAGCTATTGGGTTTATATTTCAAAGATTCAGATACTTCTACCCTCTGCAATTTCTATGGCGCGAAGAGTAGCAGCCATTTTTTGTAACGATTCCTGTCTTTCTAAATCAGGATCACTATCATAGACAACCCCACCTCCAGCTTGGACATATACAGTATTATCTTTAAGAACCATAGTGCGTATAGCGATTGCTGTATCCATGTTACCGTCAAATGAAAAATAACCAACAGCTCCAGCGTAGGGGCCCCGTGCTTCGCCCTCTAATTCAGCTATGATTTCCATGGCTCTAATTTTAGGCGCACCAGAAACTGTTCCTGCTGGGAAACATGCGCGGAGCGCGTCGTATGCTGTTTTGTTAGCATCAAGTTTACCTGTCACGTGCGATACTAAGTGCATGACATGAGAATAGCGTTCTATTTCTAGCATTTGCGTGACAGTTACTGAACCTGGTTCAGCAACCCTTCCGATATCGTTTCTTCCCAAATCTAAGAGCATCACATGTTCAGCTATCTCTTTTTCATCACCCCGTAACTCAGATTCTAAGACTTGGTCTTCTTGATCAGTGAGTCCGCGGCGTCTTGTTCCTGCTATTGGATGTGTTTCTACAATTTCGTCCTCAACCCTCACTAGCATTTCAGGTGATGCACCGACAATAGCAAAATCTTCTAGTTCGAGCATGTACATGTAGGGCGAGGGATTCACGCCTCTCAATGCTCTGTATAATTCAAATGCAGTAGCTGAAGTTTTTTTTGCGATGCGCTGAGACGGGACAACTTGAATAACATCCCCAGCTATGATGTATTCACGGGCTTTCTGAACCATTTCAATATACTGATCCGACGTTTTATTAGATGAGCCTTTGTCCTTGTTTACTGCCTTGATATCGTCACTAGGTATGCTTGGTAATGGGTTGGTTAACTTCTGCACAAGGCATTTAATGGTGTTGCTGGCCTTTTCGTAGGCTTTGCGTATTTGTTCATCGCTATCGCCTTTTACATGAGCATGGCTGACTACTTTAATTTTGTGCAATAAATGATCGAATACTAAAAGAGTGTCGGCAAACATAAAAACTGATTCCGGAATATTAAAAACTGATTCCTGGAAACTAGGGATTTTAGGTTCAAAGTGATGAGCACAGTCATAAGATAAATACCCTACCGCTCCTCCAAGAAAACGAGGTAATCCTTTAACTGGGACTACATGGAATTTACCAAGTTCACTTTCGACGTCAGGTAATGGATCCTTTGCTCCTGATTTTTCAAGTGGTCCAGTCTTTAGCACTTTATAAGGGTTTGTTCCAATAAAGCTGTAACGAGCCATTCTTTCTCCGCCTTCTACAGACTCTAGCAAGAACGAATAATTGCCCGTTCCTATTTTCAAGTAAGCGGATAATGGTGTCTCTAAAGCACCATCAACCTCCTGATAGATTGGTATCAGGTTACCTTTTTCCGATAGAGCTTTAAAATCATTGAAAGAAGGTACAAGTTCTGCCATATTTTCCCCATAAAAAAACCCCATCCACAAAGGGACGGGGCTAACCGTGGTGCCACCCTTATTTCCTAATAATAGGACACTCAGAAAGCATACGAATCGATATGCTGTCGTCTATATCGTGACGAATACGGCGCAGCCTACTAAATTCAGTGCGCGGCTCAGAGGCCCATTCGGTCAAGGTTAGAGCACCGGGTTCCAGCAAACCGGCTTTCTGTTGAACTGCACTTGACTTACTAACCCTCTTCTAAGCCGATATTCAATTTGCTTAATTATCTGTTCTGTTTCGAATGGCTGTCAAACAATCACCATTTTTCGAAATGGGTTATAGAATCCAAAGGCTTTCGGTTCCTCCCGTTTCCGACAGGATATGTGTGGTCGTGATATCCCATTACTATGACGTAACGAACTAGCAGATCATCTGGCAAATCCAACACGTATGAAGACCCTTCGGTATCGTGTGTGACCACAGGGCAGGAGCTAATTCCTAGTTCCCATGCGGCAAGCATCATGTTTTGTCCTGCCCTGCCCGCATCGAAAAGAGTATGTTCCTTTGGCATTGCGATTGCGACTAATAATGGTGCATTAATAGCATGCTTCATAAAATTCCCGCATGCGGAAATGGCCGTTCTCTGGTCTTTTGACCTTATTACGATGAATTCGTAAGGTTGTTTATTTGTAGAAGAACCCGCCATCCGACCTGCTTGGAGAATTTTATTCAAATCTTGGTCACTGATTACTTTATCTGTATAGTTTCTTGTATCCCTTTTCTGGATTATCGCTTTATAGGTATCCATTAACATGTGCTCCGTTTATATAATTGATACTCCATTTGCTATTTATATTGGCTCAGTAAGCTTTCTAAACCCAATCAACATGCCCGTTACCAAAAGCCTGTGGTCATAAGTGCCCCTCGGTTGGCAAGTCACAAGAGTAATTCTCGAATCTGCAGATTCAAAAATCTCGAATTCTTCTGCAGGTAGCACTTCCGTTTCCACAATCGTATATAAGTATTTATCTGTGTCACTTTCTATAACCACGAGAACTTCTTCGCCCTTTGCGATGAGCTCTGGTATTTTAGGCAGCCGTGCAAATACGTTCCCTTCGCCCCTAAGCGGACTTTCAAGGTGACCGAAGTACCAACCATTGCCCATCGAGCCAGGGTTTGCCGTTCCCGGGATATGCCCAACAGTATTATCAGGAGTTTCGTATTCTAGGCTATCTCCCAAATTGAGTATGGCTAGATTTTTGACAGGAACATCTATTTCTAAAGAAGGAATCATCATTCTAACTGCCCGGCTTGAATCCCCGGAAAAAAAGGGCAGACCAGAAGAGCTAATGGGAGTAAATCCTTCAAGAGTGGAAGCTTCTGCCAGATCTATAGTCCCACGAGGGTCTGCCCATTGCCTGAATGGGAGCTCCGCTCCTGGGTATATTACCTTTCGACTCGTGGGTATAGATTCAATCTTGGTGCCATTTTTCATATAAGGTGACATCAGGATAGATGAAGTATTTTCACTCTGAACGGATAGGTCATCTAGGTTATGCGTATTTATAAAAGTAAACAGAAAAAAGATACTCGCAGCGATCACTAGTAGTGTGCCAGCAGAAAACAAACCAATGGCGAGTGTGCTAATGTTTTTAAAATTAGCACGCTTAGAACTTTTGGACATTTTCTCGTTAACTTGAAAGCTTAGCCTAGGCTAAGCTTCTCATTAAATTCATCGATGAGTGTACACTGCACCAGAAAGTGCTACAACAGAAAATTCTCGTTGCTATAAGGTTTGTTGGAGCCTATACTTAGGATGTAGACGGGCGGTTAGCTCAGCTGGTTAGAGCGTCGCGTTGACATCGCGGAGGTCACTGGTTCGAGTCCAGTACCGCCCACCAGATCTTAATTTTAGCGTTTAGGGCCCGAAAAATCATTCGTTATTTTTTTAGACTATATGCGATATTCGCTTTAATATTATTATGTCTTCCTGCATGCGATTTGCTGAGACCATCTGAACGTGAATATTACCCCACGATAGTCGCCACTGACTTCTCTGTGGGGATCAATCGAATCCCTTTTGTTTTAACTGATATCGAAGGAAACTACTTAGATGATCAGGAAGTCCTCGTTAAAATTTGGCGCATTGAGGATTCTGCTGGCCATGAACCCAAGTATATTAATTCCGAATACCATGAAATCCAGTCTAAAACTGCACATTTACATGAAGATGGTTCAGTTCATGAACATAATCAAAAAAAAGGTTTTTATTTGCTTACCAACGTAGATATCGAAAATCCGGGATTATGGACAGCAGAGTTTTTCGTGGAAGCAAAACGAAACGTTACGATAGAACAGCAAGCTTTCTTTGAAGTTAGAGATTCATCTATTACTATTGGTATAGGTGAATATGCCCCACTTACAAATAACTCTGTACTTGAAAAAGGGATAGCTTTTTCAAGTATTTCGTCTAGGAACGTAGATACTGATGATTTGCATCAGCTATCAGTCAAGCAAGCTATTAAAACCAAACTACCCTTGATGCTAGTGTTTGCCTCTCCACGTTTTTGTGTAAGTGCTCTTTGTGCTCCTGTTGTGGATTTGGTTGAGGAGTTGCAGGCTGAATTTGGGCAAAGGTCTAATTTCATTCATATTGAGCCTTGGGAACTTTCAATTGCTCGCTCAGATGGGAGGCTTATTACTTCAGTTTCGGCTAGAGAGTGGAATCTACCTTCCGAGCCCTGGATATTTCTAGTAGGAAGTGATGGGCGTGTCCGAGCAAAATTTGAAGGCCCTACGTCAGAAGTTGAATTGACCGAAGCATTGCTTAAGTTGCTCTAGAAAATGGTCTGACCAACTAACCTTCCAATAATATTTGATGCAATGACCGCTATTGCTGCTAGGAAGAGCATTTCAAATGCTTGCTTAAAAAATTTCCCAGAGGTTAGATAAGATCGCCAGGCACTGAGGCAAATTAACGCAATTGCTGTTGCAATTACAGAAAGTGCAAGAGCAATTGGTCCTTCTAGAAAAATGAATGGAGCTACAGGAGAAAAAGCTGCAAATGCAAACGATAAAGCCATTACAATGGCGTTGGTTTTTGGTTTTGGAGCGGAATCAGGAAACCCCAGTTCTTCGGTCATCATTAGATCAACCCATTTGTCTGGATCACTTGTGACTACTGCCACTACTTCATCCAACAATGCGCCCGATAGTCCTTTGGCAATGAAGATGTTGCGTGTTTCAGCAATTTCTAAATCACGCATATGTTCGATTTCCCATCGTTCTCGTCTTTCTTCTGCTTCGCGGAATTCCTTTTCACTTTTGCTGGAAATATATGCTCCTAGGCCCATTGATAGTGCACCTGCAGTTAGACCCGCTATTCCACCTAAAACTATAATTTTAGGATCATTAGTTGCTCCAGCAAGAGCTCCGACCAGCGCAATATTTGATACAAAACCATCATTTGCACCAAAAATAACCTCACGTATTAAATTACCTTCAGGTCTGTGCCCTTCATGGGGAGTTTTCCAAGACCTAGCAGGGAAAAAGCGTGTTAATGCTTGAGATGATTTAGTAATTTGTTTGAAGAGGTTCAGCATCAAATAATCACGATGTGGATAATCTATCAAGCATTATGCTGAAAGGCGCGCTTGCTTCTTGCATTTCATCAACGTAGCTTCTCCAGGCATCGTCTATAGCCCTTCTGCCTTCATTTTCTTCCAAAGTCATCGCTCGGGAAATAGAAGAATTTAAACGCCGGAAAGCAGTATTTTTACCAAGCTCATAGCTCCTGAGTGCCGCATTAATTAATTGTCTGACTTCAGTGTCCATAAATATCCATTTGGGCAAAAATAAGAACTAATGGAGGTTAGCATAGCTTTTAGCTTATAGTCGCGCTGATATACTCACTTTCGAAAGATAATCGAGGAGTTTTACATGGCTAAAGCTGAAGATGCTACATATAAAGCAAGAGCGCCTATTGAGCGAAATTTGGCTATGGAACTAGTAAGAGTGACTGAAGCAGCTGCCTTGGCAGCCTCTCTTCAGATGGGTAAAGGGGATAAAGATCTAGTAGATCAAGCCGCAGTTGATGCAATGCGATTCACTTTAGAGGGGATCAGTATGGATGGAGTTGTGGTAATCGGTGAAGGTGAAAAAGACGAGGCTCCTATGCTCTATAACGGTGAGAGGATAGGGGATGGTTCAGATCCTAAAGTCGATATAGCTGTAGATCCAATCGACGGAACCACTTTGCTTTCTAAGGGGTTGCCCGGAGCCATCGCGGTTATAGCGATGTCTTCTAGGGGCACTATGAATGCTGCACGAGAAGTGTATTACATGGATAAACTGGCTGTAGGCCCCGAGGCAAAGGGTGTAATAGATCCGGAAGCCCCTGTTGCAGAAAATTTGACTAAGGTAGCCAAAGCAATAGGAAAAAGGATCCAAGAGGTTACGGTAATCGTACTTGACCGGCCTCGCCATGAAAGCCTCATACAGCAAATAAGGTCAGCAGGTGCCAGGATAAAGCTAATTTCCGATGGGGATGTAGTCGCTGGTATTCAAGCTGCTCTGCCCGATAGTGGAGTAGATGTATTAATGGGAATCGGAGGTACTCCGGAGGCCGTTATAACAGCAGCCGCAATCAGATGCACCGGTGGAGAAATACTATGCAAGCCTTGGCCTAGGGATAATGACGAGAGGATGCGGTGTATCGAGGCTGGGCTAGATCTTTCCCATGTTTATAACACTCAAGAGCTGGTAGGCGGCGATGATGTTTTTTTTGCTGCAACAGGAGCAAGTACTGGGGAGCTATTACGCGGGGTCAACTTCAACCTTGCTGGTGCTTATACGCAATCATTGGTAATGAGATCACGCTCTGGCACAATTCGTTGGATAGATTCTCAACATGATTTCTTGCGGTTAGATAAAGTACGTTACCAATCTTAGTGATGCAGGTGCATTTATGTGTTCAATAGGCACAGCATTAACCAGTAGTGCTACAAGGTTGATGTTGCTAGGGGCTGGAGAATTGGGCAAGGAAATAGCCATAGAAGCCCAAAGGCTTGGAGTTGAGGTAATTGCAGTAGACCGTTATGCAAACGCTCCAGCGATGCAAGTCGCTCACAAGAACCATGTAATATCCATGACGGATCGATCAAGCCTTAGCAAAGTAATCCGCATGGAAAAACCAAACATTATTGTTCCTGAGATAGAGGCAATTGCTACAGATGTTTTGGTCGAAAGTGAGGCACAAGGTATAAAGGTGATTCCTACTGCAAGAGCTACACAGCTTACTATGGATAGGGAAGGAATCAGGAAGTTGGCAGCTGAGAAATTAGGGCTGAAAACATCTTTATACCGGTTTGCTTCATCATTTGAAGAATTTAAAAGTGCCATCGAAGATATAGGCATACCATGCGTAATCAAACCTTCAATGAGCTCATCAGGACATGGGCAGAGCGTTTTGTATGACAACGAACAAATTTCTACGGCTTGGGATTTTGCTCTTAGTGGCGCAAGAGGTAATGAAAAGCGGGTGATTATTGAACAGTTCCTGGAGTTTGATTATGAAATCACGCTTTTAACATTACGGCACTCATGTGAAATTACTTTTTGCGCACCGATTGGGCACTTACAACTCGATGGGGATTTTCGAGAATCATGGCAGCCGCAGCCAATGCCCGAGAATATCCTGGTAGAGGCTCAAAGAATTGCTAAAAAAATCACTGATGAGCTTGGTGGATCAGGGATTTTTGGAGTCGAGTTGTTTGTAAAAGGATCCGATGTTTATTTTAGTGAAGTTTCACCTAGGCCGCACGATACTGGAATGGTCACGCTGATTTCACAAGATTTATCTGAATTCGCTCTGCACGTCCGAGCAATACTTGGATTACCTATTCCTTCCGTTCAACAATTGGGGCCTGCGGCTTCCTGTGCTCTCATTGTCAAAGGAAGTTCTTCAAATGTTTCTTTTAGAGGTGTAGATTCAGCATTATCTCAGCCTGGGACTACTATCCGCCTTTTTGGAAAACCATCAGTTGAAGGGCATCGTAGAATGGGAGTTGCCTTAGCATTAGGTGATGACATCGAAACAGCTCGGCTAAAAGCCCGACGTTCAGCCGAGTCGATAAGTGCAATTTTATAGAGGCTAATCAGCGTTTTCGAATTTTCCCTGACGTGCGGCTGAAGCCTCCTGACATCTCTTTAAATAAGCCTTCTGAGCTAGTAATAGGTTATCCGGATCCCCAGACCAAGCTTTTAGTGGAGCGGCTTGTAAGCCCCTGCCATATGAATAACTGAGTTCCCATGGGACAGATCTGCTTTGTGCGAGCACATTGATCGCGTTAAGGTTGATAACTGACTCAAGGTCGGCCTGCCCTCCAGATAAGAAGACTATTCCAGGGACCTCCGGCGGCACACATCCCATAAAACAATCAATAGTGTGCATAGCGACTTCATCAGGTGTTGCTCTCTCAAGAGCTTCTTTGCCAGATAAGACCATGTTTGGCTTTAGTAGAGTACCTTCTAGTGCGACTCTATGTGCTTTTAATGCTTCATACACCTTTTCGAGCGTGCGTTTGGTGGCATCCTTACATTCATATATAGTATGGGTTCCATCCATGAGAACTTCAGGTTCTACTATAGGAACCAACCCAACCTCTTGACACAAAGAGGCATACCTTGCCAGAGCATGGGCGTTAACTTCAATACAGTAATCACTTGGTATTGATTTTCCAATTCCAATTGTGGCGCGCCATTTTGCAAATCGTGCTCCCAAATTTTGGTAACTCTGCAGGCGTTCACGCAGGCCATCAAGGCCTTCGGTAACTGTTTCGCCTGGCGCTCCTGCTAAGGGCTTTGCTCCAGTATCCACCTTGATTCCTGGGATTATCCCTTGGTTAACAAGAATATCTACCATTGATGTGCCATCAGATGAGCTTTGGCTTAGCGTTTCTTCATAGAGGATGACGCCACTAATGTAATTTGAAGATTCAGGTGCACGAAAGAGCATTTCTCTGTAGTCGCGACGGGTAGACTCAGTACTTTCAACGTTGATCGAGTCAAACCTTTTCTTAATTGTCCCGCTACTTTCATCAGCTGCTAATATGCCTTTGCTCGGATTCACTAATTCCTTGGCAGTGTCGATAAGCTGATTGATCTCCATTTAAAACCACCCTCCAATAAAACAAACTAACTTACTGCATAGAGCTATAATAACTGTAGCAGCTAATTACTGCTATTCGATTAAGAGCTATTTAAGGAGTTTTGTTTGGAAACATTAACCATCTCAGTGCCTGTTTTTATTATTAGCTCCGTTGTAGTTGTAATCGCTGGTGTTTTCCTTGCCAAATATGGTGATGAAATCGCTGAACAAACTGGCTGGGGAACTTTGTGGGTTGGTACTATCTTGATCTCAGTAGCAACGTCATTTCCAGAAATTGTCACGAATATTTCAGCCGTAATTATTGGATCACCAGAGATAGCACTTGGGACTGTTTTTGGTGCCAATGCAAAAAACATACTAACTTTGGCAGGAATTGGCGCTATATTTGGTGTTTCTGGGCTATTTTCTAATCAAGATAAACAGACGCTGGTTTTAGCAGCGGTTGCAGTTTTATTGGGGCTTTTAACCTTATTCCTTACACTAATCGGTGACTTACGTGTGGCTTCATCAAGTTTTAGTGGCATAGTACTTGCAGTGGCATACGTTCTTGGTATGAAGCTGGTATTTTCAAGTATTCAGAAAGGTGAAAAACAGGAAGATAGTCTAAAAGAAAATGCTTCAGGGCGTTCTTCATGGATTGGTTTTTTAGCTGCCTCCGTAGCAATTATTTGCTCCGCTCCATTTTTAGCTTCTAGTGCAGAAGGTATTGCAGGTTCATCTGGTCTTTCTGCTAGTTTTGTAGGTGTATTACTAGTTGCATTTGTAACAACATTGCCTGAGGCAACGGTTGCTGTGGCTGCTGCTTTGAGGCGGTCACCTGGATTAATTATAGGTAATATATTTGGCTCTTGTGCATTCAATTTGTTTATCATCCCTATTTCAGATCTGTTTGATGACAAACCACTATTATTGAATGTCAACTCAGAGCATATGCTTACGCTTATAGGCTCGGTGATTTTGATGTCTGCAGGTTACTTTGCGCTGGTATTCGGAGCTCGGGGGCAATTAAATATCTCCAGATTAATCAACCCGTTAATGATTTTTTTCTATATTGGGCTGATGTATGCAGTGTACAATATTAAATAGATTAAGCTCTATGAATTTTGCTCGGCTTCAATTTGGTTTTTTTCTTCGACTTTGACTACCCTTATAAGCACAATTAGTAAAGTGCTCATTAAAAGCAAAGACCCCGGTATCCACATGATGAGTCCGCCAATTTGTTGATCTTCAATAGCGCTGAGAGTATGGCCTTGGAGAACTGCGTAGTACTCATAGGTAGGGCTATTGGCAAATGTTATGAAAGATCCTAGCACGAAAATAGGTACGGTCGTAAAGAAAATATAAGGTATTCGTTCTAAGTCTTTTAAATTGGGTTTAAGTGGTACAGGATCTATTACATTCCACCACCAAGCAACAGCAGTCAAAAAGAACATAGCGTGCTGAAGTAAGTGTAAACCTTCGTTTGATAGTGCTGCTCCATAGGCGAAAGGGAAATGCCAAAAAAGCAAAGTTCCTACATATAATGGCCAAGTAATAAGTGGCCTGCTGAGCGTTTTGAGCATTAGACGCAGAACTCTTAGCTTAAGCAAAGGAATTAGTATGTTTCTACGAAAACCGACAGGGGCTCCACGAAGGACTGGGATCATAGGAGAACCCAAAAGTATGAGTGGGGCTGCTACATTGACTAGTACAAAATGCTGAATCATATGTGCAAAAAAGTACTCACCCGAAAGATAATCAAGTGGAGAAACCAAAACGATAAAGAGGCTGAAAATTCCAAAATAAAAAGAAAGCCTACGCCATCTAGGGTGCCTATTCAGTTTAGAGCCCTTTGATTTCCTAATCCCTCTTAGGTAAAACACAAACATAATAGGAACAACAAAAAGGGCTATTGGATCTGAGGTCCATGCCCCCCAAACCCCGCTTGTGGGATCTTGTACGTGAAGTGCAATCAACTAATTTTCCCTCTGTGTGTATTTTGTCTAAAAATAATGAGGGATCAGCGAGTGAGATTTGAGAATAGTGCTAATAGCACTATCGTAATAAGAATCATGATGATGAACGGAGCTACAAACAGCACACGAAATCGCCAATCATCCATTTTCAAGTGCATGTAAAATCCGACTACTAAAACAAATTTAATGAGGGACAGAGCGAAAATAATCCAAGTCATCAGTGCAGAATTTAGATCAAGGTAAAATACCCCAAACTCGATGAGTGTCATGACACTAAGGATTACAAAAATTTTCAGGTATGTAGATGTAGCTGGATGATGCTCTTCAATGTCGTGTGCCATGATTAACCTATCAATCTCCCGATAACACTGGCATGTTCGATTAGTCTGTCCTCTACTCCGTAAGTCCCTACCAGATAGACCACCCCAAAAATTATTATCCAGACTATATCCACGAAATGCCAGTAAAGTCCTGCGATTTCAACATCTAGACTATTTTCTTTTTTGATCTTACCTCTGAATGATGCAAAGAATATTGACCAGAGCCAAAGTATACCTACTGTTACGTGAGCTCCATGGAACCCCGTAAGAGTAAGGAAGGTGCTACCGAATAAGCTTGTTCTAGGAGTCAAACCTTCAGCAGCAAATTCTGCAAATTCGACCATCTGAAAACCAATAAATACCATACCAAGGAGTGCTGTTGTTGCAGTCCATATACGGAAAGAACGCAAATCACCTCTTTGAATACCTGCAAGTGCCAAAACCATTGCTAATGAGCTAAGAAGAAGCACAAATGTAGAGATAGTAGTGACAGGAATATTGAAAATATCTTCGATCGGTCCATGTAACGATTTACCTCTATGGATAAAGTGAGTGGCAATTAGAGGCCCAAAAAACATTGAATCAGAACCTAGGAAAGCCCACATCAAAAGCTTACGGTTATTCAGCCCCGTCGATGTTCTGTGATCTGATTCTGAGCCATTAACGATATATTGCATATTTTCTGTACCTTAGTGATGAACTCCAGCTTCTATGGATTCAGTAGCAGTTATAGGTTCAAAAACCCAACGATAAATCGAATAAATACCAAGAAAACCTGACAAAGAGATTACCAGATAACCAGTCCATGAATGCCATTGCCAAATCAACAGTGCGCCTGCTGCTATTGTTATAGCAGCTGCTACAACTAAGGGCCAATATGAAGGTGACGGCATGTGAATTGAAGATTCATCTACATAAGGAAGGTCAGGAGGATTGACCGTTTCACCATCTTCATTCCATAAGGGATAAAGACTTCGTACAGTTGGAACAACGGCAAAATTATAATGAGGAGGAGGAGAAGGTATAGACCACTCTAAAGTAGGAGCACCCCATGGATTTTGGCCTGCAGGTTGTCCTGCACGCATGCTTCTCAAAATATTCAGCAGCATGATTAACACCGCTAAAGCAACTACAAAAGACCCAGCAGAAACAAGCTGATTGATTCCTTCCCAGCCCTGATCACCTGAATAAGTATATATGCGCCTGGGCATTCCGAGGACACCCAAAAAGTGCATAGGGAAAAATGTTAAGTTGAATCCAATGAGCATCAACCAGAAGTGAACCTTGCCTAGTGTTTCACTCATCATACGGCCAGTAATCTTGGGAAACCAATAATAAAGACCAGCAGTAAGCCCAAAAACGCTACCACCAAAAAGGACATAGTGAAAATGAGCCACGATGAAATATGTGTCTGATTGCTGAGTATCTACAGGCACAATTGCATGCATTACCCCGCTAAGCCCACCAAGCAAAAACATCGAAATAAACCCTATGGTAAAAAGCATCGGGGTTTTAAAAGTGATTGAACCACCATATAAAGTTGCAAGCCAGTTAAAGATTTTAACACCGGTGGGAACAGCAATTCCCATGGTTGATACAGCAAAAGCAGATATTGCCCAACCACCTAGGCCGACCGTGAACATGTGATGAGCCCATACGCCGAACCCCAAAAATGCTATCACTGCTCCCGCCAGAACTATTGTTGTGTAACCAAAAAGAGGTTTCCTAGTGAAAGTAGGAAGAATATCTGAAATTATGCCCATAGCCGGGAGAATTAAAATATAAACTTCAGGGTGACCAAATACCCAAAAAAGGTGTTGCCACAATAAAGGATCGGCACCTGCAGCAGTTGAGTAAAAGTTTGTGCCAAAAAAACGATCGAACAAAAGTAAAGTTATTGCTACTGTAATTACGGGGAAAGCGAAAATTATCAAAAATGAAATAATTAATGTCATCCAGGCGAATATAGGCATTCTCATCAATGTCATTCCTGGAGCCCGGAGATTAATTATGGTTATAACAAAATTGAAACCTGCTGATAGCGTTCCTATTCCAAGTACTTGAAGTCCAAGAATCCAGTAATCCACACCGCTACTTCCTGAAAAAGCATTCGAAGTTAGGGGTGCGTAAGCAAACCATCCTGCATCTGGAGCAGATGAATTAAAAAATGAAATGTTCATCAAAATAGCGCCAAAAATGAATAGCCAGTAGGAAAACGCGTTCAACCTTGGGAAAGCTACATCACGTGCCCCAATCATGAGAGGAATCAAGAAGTTAAAGAAAGCTGCTCCCAAGGGCATAATAACCATGAATATCATAGTAGTGCCGTGCATGGTGAAAAGGGCATTATATGCATCGGTGCTAATGAGATCGCTATCAGCTTCAGCCAATTGCATGCGCATTACCAATGCTTCAATTCCTGCAAGGACAAAGAATACAAGAGCGCTTACGCCATAAAGAACTCCAATTCTTTTATGGTCTACAGTCGTAATCCACCCCCAAACCCCTGTCGAGGAAACGGGTCTTTTTGGCAGAGCTATGCTTACCATATCCTTGTGCCCCTTATATTAACTTTTCCCATTTTCCAAATAAACTTAATCAATCATTACTCCACAGTTTGTGACCTGATATAAGCAGAAACAGCCGCTATTTCCGCATCTGATAGAACTTCATTGAATGAGGGCATGGCCGGTCTGCCACTGCCGAGTATCCCTTCAGGTATAGGCTTCAAGTCACGGACATTCCTAATCCACGCTTCTGCGTTTTCACTCGTATTGTCTAAAATTCCTGCTCCCAATGTTAAACGAGAACCGAACCTAGTAAGGTCGGGCCCGATTATACCTTGAGCGGCAGTACCATAAATCTTGTGACAAGAACTACAATTTCCCATGAATACATCTTGGCCGCTTGCAATGAAAGTCCCCTCATCACTAGGCTCTGGGGCAGTTTGGAGAGCCTCAACCCAATTTTCGAATTTTGCTGTTGGTTCAACAACCACCCTAAACCTCATCATTGCATGTGCTGAACCACAAAACTCAGCGCATTGCCCATAAAACACTCCTATCTCTTTTGGAGTGAACACTTCTAAGTCATTCGGATGATTGGGGACCATGTCAGTTTTCCCAACTAACCGGGGGACCCAAAAAGAATGGATAACATCATTAGAGGTTAAGTGAATTGCAACCTCTCTTCCTATAGGAACATGGATCTCATTAGCCGTCATCAGCGATTCACCATCTGGACCTAGCCCTGGATATTCAACTTCAAACCACCATTGATGGCCTATGACATTAATATGCAGAGCGTCCTCAGAAGGTGCTCTTTGGGCACCAGCTATCGCAAAAACAGTTGGAACGCCAACCATAACTAAGGCGAGAATTGG
>MDTE01057595.1_pt1 | contig 19341 bp, 18 predicted proteins | sample 811231 | NCBI WGS metagenome assembly MDTE01 (sample SAMN05326651, study PRJNA326480) | marine metagenome | isolation source: seawater | place: Indian Ocean: Red Sea | collected 2010 | reverse complement strand
TCGCGGTGAGCGCGTGGATGACGTTACAACTCACCCCGTGATTTCAAAGGCAGCTAAACATGCCTGTGTTGATTATGAGATGGCTGAAGATCCTGAAACGAGAGAACTTGCTGTTGTAGAAGGCGATGAATTAGAAGGTAATGAACCATATAGTCGGTACTTTAAAATTCCTCGTTCGAATGAAGACTTGTTAAAGCGTTCGAGCTTAATTGAAGCGTCGACAGCACGAGGAAAAACTTTGGTTCCTTTGGTCAAGGAAATAGGTACAGATGCACTGTTTGCCCTGCATCGAATTTCTAGGGACGTAGATAAGCAATATGGTACGAGTTATCGCTCAAGAGTTGAGTCGTTTTACCAGCACTGCAAGGACAATGATTTGACGATGTCTGTTGCTCAAACTGATGTTAAGGGTGATCGTTCTGGAGGGCCATCAAACCAACCTCATCCCGATTATTACCTTCGGATTGTTAAGAGAACCGACGATGGCATTGTTGTGAGAGGTGCGAAAGTACACACTTCTTGTACTACAAATGTAAATGAAGTCATTGTTTTGCCTACTCGTGCGATGTCTGAGGCAGATGCGGACTATGCGGTTGCCTTTGCAGTTCCACCGGATACAAAAGGGTTGTCTCTCATCGCAAGTCCATATGGAGGTTCACCAAAGAATAATTTCGAAGCTCCTTTGAGTGCCGATCGGAAAATGATGGAAACCACTACTGTTTTTGATGATGTATTTGTTCCTTGGGAGCGAGTTTTTCTTGCTGGTGAATATGATTTTGCTGGTCCATTAGCCTTAGGTTTTGTTGAATATCACCGTTTTACTGCTGTTTCCTACAAGCTTCCTTTGGTCGATGCCTTGGTTGGGTCGGCTCAGTTGATGGCGGACATGAATGGAATTGCACGTGCGGGCCATGTTCGAGATAAGTTTGTTGCATTAATTTCATATGCAGAAACCGTACGCGGTTTAATTCATCTGGCTGCATCTCGTGGCCAAGCAGATGAAGAAGGGATTTACGCTCCTGATGCCATGACAACCAATATTGCAAAATATCACTTTGCACATCATTACCATGAGGCACTGGAATATGTGCAGGATATCGCGGGCGGAATGTTAGTTACAGCTCCTAGTGTTGAAGATTTTGCAAATCCAGAAATTGGTGATCTCCTCCGTTATTATCTGGGAGGACGAGAGGGTGTAGACGGAGAAGATCGCGTGCGCGCGCTCAATATGGTGAGCGATTTAACAACAGGAGAGTTTGGTGGTTACCATGCAGTGTTGGCAATCCATGCCGAAGGATCGCTTGAGGCTGAAAAGTTAATGATTGCACGGTCTTATGACGGCCAGCGTACGTTTGATTTTGCAAAACTTCTTGCAGGGCTTGAATAATTTGTAAGGGTATGACTAATTTAATCAACATTCCGATTTTTCCTTTGTCCACAGTCTTATTTCCAACCGGTGACATGGCATTGAATATTTTTGAAGAGCGTTATCGCATCATGGTTGAAGAATTGTTGGAATCAGGAGGTGTTTTTGGTGTGGTCTTAATTCTTCGTGGTGAGGAAGTTGGTGGTTCTGCAGTTCCTCATTCGATTGGAACGACTGCAAACATAGTTGAGCATAGTCAAAACCCTGATGGTGGATACACATTGAGAGTGCAAGGTAGAAGTAGATTTAAATTGGTGCGTATGCTTGAAGAGCACCCTTATCCTTACGGAGAGATTGAATTTTTGCCAGAGTTAGGACATCAGGAAGCAGATATTCTTGGAAAAGCTATTGATCGTGTTCGTCATGTTTTTTCAGATTATGTCCGATTATCTTTGGCACTTACTGACCAGTGGGCTGCAGGAGTTGATTTACCTGCAGACTCAGCTTGGCTTATCAATAAAATAACGCCAAATCTTGGTATTCCTGAGATTGCAAAGCAGCGTGTCCTTGAACATGACCTGTCAACTGAGGGCTTACGAGCTCTTGAAGAATTGTTAAATGATCTAGTTTCTCGTGCGGAGGAGCAGGTTAAGAATCACTATCGTGAAAGATATACAGGGATTGTTGCTGCTGGTTAGGCTGGTTAGGTCATATATCTAATGGAAATCGAATCAATTTTAAAAGCAGCTGGTTTTATCGCTATAGCAGCAGCTTTCGCAAATATCTTAGGTCCTAGACTGAAAATCCCAATTCCTCTTCTGTTGCTTGGGTTTGGTTTGTTAATTGGACTTGATGATACATGGGGGCTGGATGTTCACAAGCTAGGACATGTATTCGAAGTAATTATTGTCCTAGCTGTTGGACTTATTGTTTTTGATGGTGGTTTTGCTATCCGATTCTCATCTTTACGAAATGTAGGTCCTATTGTACGAAACCTCGTTTTGCTTGGTTTATTAGTTACTACGATATTCGCAATGTTTGTTGCCAATGTTGTGCTTGGCTGGGAGATTCGATTAGCTATTATCTTCGGTGCACTCATTACAGTGACAGGTCCCAGTGTTATTACACCTTTATTGAGGTCTATTAAGGTTAATGATCGTATACGCACGGTGCTTTCTTCAGAAGGCGTCATCATTGACCCATTTGGTGCGTTATTAGTCCTTGTTCTCATTCAAGTGGTAGTAACTGATGCAGTAGACGCGGATCAGGGGATACGTAACTTATGGCCGGTGGGATTCATTGCATCTCGAATTATCATAGGCCTTGTTGTAGGCCTTCTTGTAGGTGCCTTAACATATCTTGTCACCCGTATTGTTCCCAATATCAAAGGTCTTGAGGTTCTCCTTTTAGTTATAGGTGCTGCTGTAGGTGCTTTTGCGATTTCTGAAAATTTGGCTTCTGAATCTGGCCTGGTTGCAATGGTTGCTATGTCTCTCGCAGTGGGGAATGCTGCTATTCCACATCGTGAAGCATTTAATGAGGGCCAAGAGTCGATTAGCGCTTGGTTGGTAGCTATTGTTTATGTTCTTCTAGCAGCAAGCATTGATATAGACAGCATTGCTGGCTTATGGCCAAAAGGTTTTATTGTTGTTGCTATCGTTGTTTTTGTTGGTCGACCTTTGTTAGTGGGCCTCGCTACTCTACGTAGTGATTTAGGTTTTCGCGAGCGTTTTTTTCTAGCTTTTGTTGCTCCCAGGGGAATTGTTTCAGCTTCATTGGCCACAGTTGCGGCCTCTCAACTTTCTGGAAGACTTGAAAACGCAGATCAGCTCGCAGCACTTGTGTTTTTAGTTGTAGCACTAACTATTGGGATACAATCTGTTTACGCGGGTTTTCTTGCCCGCGTTTTAAAGGTGCAGCCTATGAGTATCGTAATTGCAGGTGCAGGTGAAGTTGGATTACGTGCGGCGTCAATATTGAAAGCTGCAGGTGAACCAATAGTTTTGATTGAATCTGATGAAAAGGTTGCTGCCACTGTAGAAGAGGCTGGATATACAGTTGTTGTCGGGGATGCGAGCGAAGCGCGCATATTGAGGTCTGCGGGTGTGGAAGATGCAAAAGCACTGCTTATAGCTACTCCACATGACCCGGTTAATTTACTGGCTGCACAAGTTGCTCGCTCACAGTTGGATTGTGCGAATGTTTATGTTCGTGTGAATGAGCCTAAGAATGTTGAGGTATTTCAAGAGGTCGGTGCAATTCCTATTAGTCAGACTGAAGCTGTTGCCACTGAACTTGCTTACATGGTGACCGATCCTGGAATTTTTGATGTGCTAGCACAGGTGGAGGAGGACGTAACGGTTATTAGAGTCGCTGTAACAGATATCAACGCACAGCGCCCAATTTCTTCGAACCAGGCACTATTAGGCACGCTTATCGTTTTGGTTACTCGTGGTCCATCATCCTTTATCCCCAATGGCAGTACAGAATTACGGGTAGGGGACGTGGTTACAATTTTTGGGAAGCATAACGAGTTAGCTTCAGCCCGCGCTGCATTATCGGCCGGCGCAGGCTAAATCTTATTTTTTATAAAAACTAGATAGGTCGAAACACTGGAATTGGGTATTCTCCTTCATCTTGTTTTTCAAACTCTACGCGTACACGTTGGCCTATAGAAATATCCTCTGTTGGATTATCAACACCAACTATAGTACTCATTATTCTGAAGCCTTCATCAAGGTCTATATATGCGACTGAATAGGCTCCTAAATCTATAAAATTAGGCATTCGATTCTGCCTCACTACAGAGAATGTGTAGATTGTTCCCTCGCCTTTAGATACTTTCCATGAAAGGTCACGTGATCCGGTTTTCGGGTCATGCATGCGTGGATAGAAAACCACTTCTCCAGTTGCATTGTTCACCTGATAACGTAGTTCTCCTTCTTTACAGCCTTCCCAGAAGTATTCCGTATTTGGTTCGGGAAATCTTGGTTGTGGTCGATTAGGCATAATAGTTACTCCTCTTTCTAATCTTTAGCCAAAATTATGGTTCCGCCGGTGTGTGTCCCGCCAAGCAGGCCACCATTCCCATGCGCAACAGCTAGTTTTGCACCCTCTACCTGAGAGGTTGATTCTCCTCTTAATTGTCGTGCTGCCTCAAACAGTAGAAAGATACCTCGCATTCCGGGATGATTTGAGGATAACCCTCCTCCATCCGTGTTAAGTGCCGGGGTACCTTTGACATCAAAGGCTAGTCTTCCATTAGCGACATAGTCACCAACTTCTCCTTTGGCACAGAAGCCCAGATCTTCTAAGCAGACGGCAACAGTGATTGAAAAAGAATCGTAGATCATTGCTATATCGATTTCACTCGGGTTAATTCCTGCCTCTCTGAAAGCAATAGGCCCACTCTGTGCAGCAGCACTTGTAGTAATGTCTCCATTATTTTCAAGATATTTGGTTGCTTCACCAGATCCAATGATCCAAACAGGAGGTTTTTTACAGTTTCTAGCAATTTCCGCGGATGCAATTATTACTGCTCCACCACCATCGCTAATCATGCAGCATTCTAATAAATGGAGTGGATCTGCGACTATGCGTGATTCGAGCACGTCTTCCACTGTAATTTCACGTACGCCAACGAATTGCAGGTCTGTCATGGCCTTGACTGCTTCAGGGTTTCGCATAGCATGTTTTCTCGTTGCTACGGAAATACCAGCTAATTGTTCAGTGGTTGTCCCGTACTCATGCATGTGACGTTGTTTAACCATTGCGTAATTCGAGATTAGTGTGGAGCCATAGGGCGACTCCATGTTTTGCTGCCAATTTGGAGCAGGTGATACCCGGCCACCAGTTCCGATAGCTACACGGTTGGATGCAGATGTTGATCCATAACTCAAAACTGCAACTTTACATTTACCTGCTGCAATATCGCGAACTGCATGTGCGGCATGGAATTCGTACGATGATCCGCCAACTTGGGTTGTGTCAATTACCGTTGGGTTTATGCCGAGGTAAGCAGCTAGCTGTAAGCCTCCTCCAGCTTCGCCATCCCCAGCGTCATAGAGGCCGTCTACATCACTCCATTCCAGACCAGCGTCTGCAAGTGCCTGTGCTATAGATTCTATTTTTACCTCCATAGCAGATATTCCTGGTGCGACTCGAAGTGGATATTCATATACCCCAACGATTGCCGCGGTTCTTTCTTGTGCCATATTTTCTCCTTAACGTTGCGCCCTCGCGCTTTGCTCCTTAACGTTGTGTTGTGCGTGTAGGAGTTATTGCCGATACTCATCTTCCTTCACTCATCCGTTCGATGGATGAGCTTAGTTCAGATACTGGCGAATTTCTCACTACGGTCGAGCTGATTTTACACGCTGGAGATGTGACCGCACCTAGTGTTTTGGATTGGTGTGAACAATTTGCCCCAATTTATGTGGCTCGAGGAAACAATGACATCTTCGATCACCCGTCGCTTGCGGAAGGCCATCTTCTTGAAATTGAAGGGTGGCGTATTGGGCTTACACATGAATTACGTCCTGAATCACGTCCTATTTCCGTACTGAGGGATCAGTGTTTCCCTGGTGAGGAAATAGATATTCTTATTGCGGGAGATACTCATGTTGAGCGACTTGAATGTCGTGAAGGAGTTGTGTTTCTTAATCCGGGCAGCCCGACATTGCCACACCATAAAGAAATGCGATTAGGTACAGTTGGCTTGTTAGACCTCACACCGGAAACGCTTCGTGCAGAGATCGTTGTATTGGGAGAAACTCCTGGTTCACCAAATCCGGGGATTTCTCAAGAGTTGATTATTAAGAAAGAGTGGTTAGAAAAGGAGAAGGCTAATGGCTAGCAGTAACGGTGTTATTCAAAATATAAATGTTAGCGATGGTGGAGTTCCCAAGCATTCAATTTCACATGCTGTTGTAAATGAACTTGGGATTGAAGGTGATGCTCATAGCAATACCAAGTCACATGGAGGACCAATGCGGGCGCTTTGTTTATTTTCATCCGAATTACAAGAGGCTTTAAATGCTGAAGGGCACACAATTGCACCAGGTGATCTAGGGGAAAATATTACTATTTCCGGTCTTGATTGGAATACCGTTACTCCAGGAAGGCGGTTCCAGCTGGGAAGCGTCAGCATTGAGATAACGGCATATACAGCTCCTTGCTATAAGATCGCCGCATGTTTTAAGGATGAAGATTTTACGAGAATTGATCAGGAAAAGAATCCAGGTTGGAGTCGTGTATATGCACGGATAGTTGATGGTGGAGAGTTTTCTTTAAATGAGAATGTTGTATCTATTGACTTGGTTTGAAAGGTTATTATTTGAACCAGCGTTGGGGAATTGAAATATCTTTCATCTTAAATTTTTCTTTTAGAATTGTTTCTAACTTTTGAGCTGAACCGATAGCACGTCTCTCCATACCTTTGGGGGTTGTTTCCATTTCCATACCTTTTGCTACCGTTAAACGACCTCCGTTTGCCTGTGGCAAGGTTGCGATCCATCCTCGGGCAAAGTGGGATTCAGGGGACTCAGAATGAAATCTCCACATTGGTTCGAACGCTTCTATTTCCTGGGGTTTTCCATTAAACAAATAAACGGTTTGAACTTGGTTATTTTCCATATGTTGTTCTACACGGTACGACTGCTTGCCATCTGTAACAATTCGATAAGCACCCCCTCTTTCTTGAGGTACCCAATTTCCTTCGAAATTTAAGGGAGCTGTAAAAGTTTCTCCGTTTCCAATATCAACCAAATACTCTTTGTTTAAAAAAACCCTTAGGGTCAGATGGTCAAAAGGAGGTCCGAAGTGGCCGTCACGCGATGCCATTTGTCCGGAAAGTAATTCATATTCAAATCCCAATCCACCGAGGGCAGCGGCTAAAACAAGATTTTGTTCGTAGCAAATACCACCCCGCTGACGTACAACAAGTTTATCGAAGAGATTGTCTATTTGTAGATCATCCTTTTCTTTCAAATGAGAGCCTAAATTTTCAAAAGGGATCGAAAAAAAATGAGCGCTTCCAAGTTGCTGTAGGCCGGTAACAGTATGGGATGGTCTTTCGGTAATCCCAATACGATTTAGGTAAAGGTTTAGTTGATTTTTACTGAACGCGTAGATTGATTTAGTCACGTTTGTCTGCAGGCCTAATTTCTCTCACTGTTACGTATAGATTGTACGCTACGATTAATATTACTGGCTTCGGCGCTAATTATTCCGTCGTTTATCTAAGCCAAATGACTGACGATATACGTGAATAGGAAGCGACGAATCTCTATCCGGTTCATTAGCTAGGCCAGCTGAATTCGTTTACATAGGGTGGAACTTCACTAGATTCTGGTTCATGTAGGCCGTTTCTGCCTTTTTCGCATTTTGCATTTTCAGTATTTTCTGTAACCCATGCAACGATGGCAGCATGACTTTTTTTGAAAATTATTTGTTTGCAAACTTTACACGTTTTGTCCTTGTTTGTTTTTTGCTTGGCATTCACGATGTAAAGACCTCTTCACGAACCAGTTTCGGAGTTTTATTTTACACATGAGCCTACAAGAATTCTTGGGAAACTCTTAATTAAATATGCTTTGTTTGGAGCTATTTAGGTTGTTTCACTACTCTGATATAGGGAAGGGGTGACTTCCAACCATCGGTGTACTTTTTGGCTGCATCCTCATCTGAAATAGAAGGGAGAATAATTACATCATCTCCGTCATTCCAATTTGCTGGAGTTGCAACCTGCTCGGCTGCAGTAAGTCGAATTGAGTCTAAAACACGCAGTAGTTCAAAGAAGTTTCTTCCTGTACTCATAGGATAGGTCAGGGTTGCTTTAATTTTTTTGTCTGGTCCAATAAAAAAAACAGAGCGTGCAGTGGCATTAGTGGCTGCGGTTCGACCTTCTGATGAATTGCCATCTTCCGCTGGAAGCATATCGAATAATTTAACTATTTCTAGAGTTGGATCTCCAATTAGCGGATAATTAATGGCGTGTCCTTGGGATGCTTCAATATCTTTTGACCAGGCAGTGTGATCACTAACACCATCAACACTAATTCCGATAATTTTACAGTTACGCTTGTCGAATTCTGTTTTCAGTCCTGCTACCGCACCTAATTCTGTTGTGCATACGGGTGTGAAATCCTTTGGATGTGAGAATAATAGTGCCCAGCCTTCGCCTATCCAGTTGTGAAAATTAATTTCTCCCTCAGTTGTGTTAGCGGTAAAGTTTGGAACTTCATCATTGATTCGAAGAGTCATCGAGTATTCCTTTAGTTAAGTTAGTCGGTCAACAATATCATCTTTATAATTAAATTGTTAATTTTCTGATTCATTTGGCTTGGATTTATCTTGCCTGCCAATTCTCCCCATACTCCAAGAAATACCAAACCAGAGTAGGCAACTTAAAGTGATAACGTACATGGATGCTATTAGTATTGCTGCAGCGCTAGTACTCATGAAGCTACGCTAGCCAATTGTATAGCTGGTGTAAACGGATCACTTCTTTTTTCTAAGGCGAAGAGCTACCGCAATCCCTACGAGTGCAAGAAAAACGATCCAACCGATTGCATAGCCCATGGGGACAAACTAGTTAATTTCTTTCAGGATGTAAACCACTGTTTGTTTAGCGATGTCCGCAGACGCTATGAATTTTTCTTTGTTCTTCAAACCAAGCGATGGCCACTTGTATATCAACAGGCTTTTGTTCATCTGGTTTTGCTTTGTCTTTTTTTGCCACAGTTCTCACTCTCTAATTTTAGTAAAAAAGGGAAGCAAAATTTTGCGAAACAATAAAATACCTAGAGGAATGCCTACAAGAACAAAAATAATTGCGCCTATCCATTCTCCGATTTCGTAACCCCAGCTGAGTAGCAAGATCGTAGATAAAATTATTAACACCACTCCTACCGCAATTTGGGCTAGTCGTAGTAGCTTTTGTTGAGCGGTTTGTTTAGTTGAAGGAATTGAACGCCTTTGCATTATTAGTTAAAAAATTATCGTTTTATCCGCTTTGCACCCATGCTCTAGCATTATCTGAAGCTACCCAGTGGATAGCATTATTAAGAAGTCGTCTGAATTGTGGGTTTGCATATGCTTCCGGGCCATCTCCCGCATCCATCGCGACTACGGGACTATTGCCTGCTTTGTTTGCCCAGACAATTAAGTCACTTCCTTCTGGATGATCCCACTTTGCTCTTTCTTCAGCTGAAGCAACAGGAGCATTAAAATTTTCTTTTACCATTGGGTAATCGCTACGCATGAGAGGCAAGATACCGGGCCTTGATTCAAAACCCTTAGTTTTTATATATATCTCATCAACAATATCAAAACCATCTTCTAAACCTTCTAAAACAGGATGTCCTTTTTGGACTGGTGAAAGATGATGATGACCGTTACGTTCTGGCTCACCACCACCACCACGATAACCGGAGGCTGGAACTATCTCTCCAAAAACTTCACCTTCACCGCCTAGTCTAAAAGAGCTTCCACTGATCTCTCTCCAGCCTTCCCAAGCTGGCCATTGCAAGGTCGCGTGATTCATCATTACGATACCTTTTCCACTCTCAATCAAAGCCTCTATAGAAGCCTTGTAGTCTTCAGGTATAGGTGAGCCATCTATGGCTAACATATCGTAAAAAACAATAGTTTCATAAGGTTTAACATTTTCTGGGCGAAGCATTACTTGAGCTGCTGGTTGTTCTACAGCTGTTGAATTAACTTCCGGGTTTTCATCGAACATTGCGAAGAAACCACTGTAATTAAAATTGTGACCTTTGTGAACTATAAGTGTTTCAATAGCTTCCGAGCTTTTCGAATAATGTGACATTGCTGACCCCTTTAGCCAAAAATATTTGGTTTAGTTTCAGATTATAAACGATTACCTGAGGATTATTGAACTGTGAAATAGCGTGCTTCTGGATGGTGTACGATTATTGCGCTTGTTGTTTGTTCTGGTTCCCATTGGAATGTTTCTGTTAATGAAGTACCTATTCGCTCACAATCTAATAAATCAGCAATAAGAGTTTGTTGTTCTAAATCAGGACATGCCGGATAACCGAAAGAATATCGAGAACCTTGATATCCTTGCGAGAAAAGTTCCCGAGTTGTTTGAGCATCCTTGCTTGCTATGCCTAATTCCTCACGGATTCTTTTATGCCAAAATTCTGCTAGTGCTTCGGTCGTTTCAACTCCAAACCCATGTAAGTGAAGGTAATCTTTATATTGATCTTTTTTGAATAATTCAGATGCAGCTTCACTAGCTTTCTCTCCTACTGTGACAATATGAAAGGCTACAGTGTCATATTCTGTGCTCGTTTCATTATGGAAAAAGTCACTGATACATAGACCTTTCCCTCCAGATTGCCTGGGAAAATTGAATTGGACTGGATTTCCTTCTGGTTCCGAGTCACCCATATTTTTCCAGACGTTCAAGGTGTTACCATCTGCTTTGCACGGAAAATAACCGTAGACAACTTTTGGCTGAAGTAGTTTTTCAGTAATTGCATCTTCCTGTAATTTTCGAAAAATTGGCTCGACAGTTTCAGTGAGCAATTTTTGGTACTCATGATCTTCTTGATTTCCCTTTTGGTACTGCCATTGCCCTCGAAAGAGTGCGATTGTATTTATGTATTTGTAAATCTCACGTAGTGATAGTCCTCGTATCACCCGACTTCCCCAAAATGGAGGCTTCGGTATTGTCACATTTTGTTCGATGCTGGATCGTATTATCGGTGCCGGATTCGAGTCCGTTATTTTGGCTATAGCAGCGGTCTTTATAGTTGTTTTTTGAGCGGTCTGCTTTGTATAGTTTTCTAGATTTTCAAGCGTCTCTAATCCTTCAAAGGCATCTTTACAGTAAAAAACATGTCCTTGATACAAGGGCTGTAATTCATCTTCCACATATTTACGATTTAATGCTGCTCCGCCCAAAAGAACCGGATATTTTGACAAATTTCGAGCATTTAGCTCTTCCAGATTTTCTCTCATAATAACTGTACTTTTTACAAGTAAGCCACTAAGCCCAAGGGCATCTGCGCCCACTTCTTCAGCTTTTTCAATGATATTTGTTATCGGTTGTTTGATTCCTAGGTTATGAACTGTGTAGCCGTTGTTGGAAAGAATAATATCAACAAGATTTTTCCCAATATCATGTACATCTCCACGAACAGTTGCTAAAACTATTTCACCCTTGCTTGGGATATCAAGACGTTCCAGAAAAGGTTCTAAGTGTGTTACGGCCGCCTTCATTGTTTCTGCACTTTGCAGCACAAATGGTAATTGCATTTTCCCTGATCCGAACAGTTCACCTACCACACGCATGCCTTCAAGCAAGTGTGTGTTAATGATTTGTAAGGGTTCCATTTCCTGAAGGGCTTCGTCCAGGTCATCTGAAAGGTGCCGGCGTTCTCCATCAACAATGCTTAATTCAAGCCGCTTGCCAACCGAGAGCTTCTTTCTATCATCTGTTTTTTTTGTTTTTGTACCGGCGTTATCATTTTCAAAGAGGGATATAAAGTGTAGAAGAGGGTCGTAAGAACCATCCCGTTTGTCATATATAAGATCCGTGGCTGCCTTTACTTGTTCTTCAGGGATTCGATGTAGAGGGATAATTTGCCTTGCATTAACGATTGCTGCATCTAGGCCGGCATCAATCGCTGCAGCTAGGAAAACTGAGTTAAGAACTCGACGTGCTGAAGGTTTGAGCCCAAAAGAGATATTTGAAACTCCGAGTACAGTATGTACGCCTGGTAATATTTCCTTCACTTTTGTAATTGCATTAAGCGTGGCAATGGCATCCTGACGTAAATCCTCTTGACCACTACTGAGGGGGAATGTCAGCATGTCGAAAAGTAAATCTCCGGGTTCCATCCCATATTCTTTAACAGCCAATTCATAGATCTCTTTTGCGACTTTTATTTTCCACTCAGTTGTTCGAGCCTGTCCTTCCTCGTCGATTGTCAATGCTATTGCCCCAGCACCAAAACGTTTTATTAGTGGTAGTAGTTTTCTGATCTTTCTTTCACCATCTTCAAGGTTGATTGAGTTTACGATTGCTTTTCCGCCATAAAGTGCCAGACCCGTTTCAATAACCGGGAGTTCTGTTGAATCGAGAATGAGCGGTAATGTTGATTGTGTCCGAATTTCACTCATAAATTTTTCCATATCACTAGGACCATCACGGCCAACATAATCCACCATGAGGTCCAATACGTGGGCACCTTCTCCTGCCTGTTCACTTGCCATTTCAATGCCTCTGTCAACATCCGCCGACAATAAGGATTCCTTGAAGGCTTTTGAACCTGTCGCGTTTAATCTTTCTCCGATAACAAGGAATGAAGTGTCCTGCTTAATTGGCACGCTCGTATAAAGTGATGCACAAGCAGGTTCATATTCGGACTCACGTGCATTAGGTTTTTTATTACCGATTTCAGTGATAAGGGCTTTAAAATGCTCCGGCGTTGTGCCACAGCATCCTGCTGCGATTGAAGTCCCGAATTCATTTACGAAGATGTTGTGATAGCGAGTAAAATCTTTGGGTGTTAAGGGGTACCATGTTTCCCCATTCCTAATTTCAGGAAGCCCGGCATTTGGTCCAACAAATATTGGACGCCTTGAACGTTGGGCAAGATACCTTACATGTTCAACCATTTGCTCAGGGCCAGTTGCGCAGTTCAATCCTATGATGTCCACAACGTCCATTGCTTCAAGGACTGTTAAGGCGCATCCAATATCTGAACCAAGAAGCATTGTCCCTGTTGTTTCAATGGTTACGCTTGCAATAACTGGTAGACGTGTATTTGTCTCTTTGAACACATCCTCGATTGCTCCTAATGCGGCTTTGGTTTGTAAAAGGTCTTGGCAAGTTTCAACTTTGAGAACATCGATGCCACCCGTAATCAAACCTCGTGCTTGTAACCGATAGCTTTCGACCAGTGTGTTGTAATCAACATGGGATAAAGAAGGTAATTTTGTCCCTGGGCCCATTGTTCCAAATGAATATCTGGGGTGTGTGTCAGTGGAAAATTCATCACGGATTTCACCTAGTTGTTTGGCCGCTAGGTGGTTTATTTCCTCGACCCTTTCCTCGATTCCGTACTCAGCAAAAACGATTTTATTTGCTCCAAATGTTGCAGAATCTACTGCATCACAGCCCGCGGCGTAGAATTCACGTTGGATATTCATTACTAACTCTGGCTTGGAAATGGTCAAAAATTCATTGCAACCATCAAGGCCACCATAATCATCCGGAGTTAATTGATGGTTTAAGATCGAAGAGCCGATAGGACCAGCTGCAAAAAGTACTTTTTCGTCAAGCCTATTAAGGAAAATATCGTTGCGTCTTTGATAAGCGAAGATCTTTCTCCTATGTGTGATTTAGACACTTGTATTTTCCTGATTATCTCACTTCATTTTTACAAGCACATCTTTTGAAATAATAACAATATGTTCAGAACGAAGTGTTCCATGTAATAGTTTTCTTAACTTTGATGTGTAATAGCCGAAGTTAAAAAATATTAATGCTTAGAAGATGATGCTATTTCGTATTGTTGATAAAACTAGTAGACTTTTTTTATAGGATGGTAATCATTACGAGATATGCGAGTTTCAACGCGTGGGGATTATGGGATTAGAGCTCTTATCGAGCTTGCTGCTAATTATGGGCAAGGTCCAATCCAAGCTTCAGAAATTGCGTTGCGTCGCCATATACCTGAACGGTATCTGGATCAATTGATGACGACCTTGCGTAAAGCAGGTTTTGTACGCTCTGTTCGTGGTCCTTCTGGAGGACATGAGTTAGCTCGGGATCCGGGGGAAATTTCTGTTTTAGAAGTTATAACCGCATTGGAAGGCTCTGTTTCACCCGTGTCTTGGTTAGATGACCCAGCAGAAAAAACCGATCATCCACATCAATGTGGGCAACGGGAAATTTGGGAACGTTTGCGTGATGTAACTATCACTGTGCTAGGTGATTACTCTATTGCTGATATGGAATCGCGTGAGCCCCATGCAACTGCGGGGTCTTATAGGATATGACCGCTTCTGTACGTTCTAATTCTGTTGAAACTATTCTTCAACTTATTGGAGAGACCCCACTTGTACGTCTGAATCGTGTTATTCATGACGATGCCGCAGCAGTTTATGGGAAATTAGAGGTCTTGAATCCCGGCGGTTCAGTGAAAGATCGTATTGCGTTATCCATGGTAGAAAATGCTGAAAAAGAAGGACGGTTAAATCCTGGAGATACAATGGTCGAGCCCACTTCGGGAAATACGGGAGTGGGTCTTGCTGTCGTCGCTGCTGTTAAAGGTTACAAGCTCATACTTACGATGCCAGATGACATGTCAGTTGAGCGCCGGCGACTTTTTGAACGTTTTGGTGTTGAACTTCACCTTACTCCAGCGATTGAGGGTATGACAGGTGCAGTTTATGCCGCTGAACAAATTGCTGAAAATAATCCGCATTTTTTTATGCCCAGACAATTTGAAAACAGTGCAAATCCTGAAATTCATCGGCGGACAACGGCTCTTGAAATTCTTGATGGAATGGATAGGAATATTGATGCTTTTGTTACTGGTGTCGGAACTGGCGGAACAATTACCGGAGTAGGTCAAGTATTGCGTGAAACTTTAGGTAACGATGTGTTGATTGTTGCAGTGGAGCCTGCACGTTCCCCAGTTCTTAGCGGTGGTCGGCCAGGCTTAAGTGGTATACAGGGTATCGGAGCATCTTTTGTGCCAAGTGTGCTCGATACGGAAATTTATGATGAAATTCTGCGTATAGAAGATAAGGATGCGTATGATATGACAAATCGATTGGCCCGAGAAGAGGGATTACTTGTAGGTATCTCTTCAGGTGCGAATGTTTTTGCAGCCAATCAAATTGCTCAAAAGATTGGTCCAGGTAAGCGAGTAGTAACATTACTTTGTGATACTGGAGAGCGTTATTTAAGCGTTGACTTTTGATGCGTTGTAAATTATTTCAAATGGAGGCTTTGTGACAGTCGAGATTTATATTCCTACACCTTTTCGTCATTTGGTGGGCAATCGTGTTCGTGTGCTTTCGAGTGGTACAAATATCGATGAGATTCTTACTGATTTAGAGGTACAATTTCCGGGTTTTACGGATCAGGTTTGTGATAATTCTGGTGAGATTGCATCACATATTGGTGTCTATGTTAACCAAGTTGAAATTGATAGCCTTGCTGGCGAGAATACTTTATTTAAAAACGGTGATGAAATTGCGTTTATACCGGCTCTGGCTGGTGGCTCCCAGTCTGTTCTCACTCCTGAAATGGTTGAACGTTATAGTCGTCATTTAATTATGCCTCAGGTAGGTTCTGTAGGGCAGAGAAAGATTATTGAATCGAAAGTTTTGATAGTTGGCGCGGGTGGGCTCGGTTCGCCAGTTGCTTTGTATTTAGCTTTGGCAGGCATCGGTCAAATAGGGTTAATTGATTTTGACATCGTTGATCGTTCTAATTTGCAACGCCAAATTCTTCATCAGAATGATGATATTGGTCGTCCAAAAGTAGAATCTGCGCGTGAAACTTTGCTTTCACATAATCCCAATATCGATGTGACCCTTCATGAGGCACCTTTAACGTCTGATAATGCATTTGAGGTAATGGAGCCTTATGACATCATCGTCAATGGTGCAGATAATTTTGCTACCAGATATCTTGTAAATGATGCAGCTTATCTTCTCCATAAACCCTTGGTCGATGGTTCGATTTTGATGTTTGATGGACAGGTAACAACTTACATACCAGGGAAGTCTTGCTACCGATGTCTTTACCCAGCACCACCTCCCCCCGGTCTGGTTCCATCCTGTGCGGAGGCCGGAGTTCTCGGCGCAATGTGTGCGACAATTGGGAGTATTCAAGCAACTGAAGTATTAAAGCTTGTTTTGGAGCAAGGTGAACCACTTATAAATCGTCTTCTTTTGTATGATGCTCTCTCATTAGAATTTAGAACTGTCAAAATTAGACGTGACCCAAATTGTCCCCTTTGTGGTGATAGTCCTACCATTCATGAGTTGATCGATTACGAACAGTTCTGTGGTTCCCCATTTCCACATCCAGAAGATCAATAGAGGGTGAGTGTAAAAGTGCAATCTAATCCGAATATAACAGTGCGTTTTACTGCTGTTTTGCAAAAACATGTTAATGGCAATAAGGAGATTGAAGTACAAGGTAATAACATTGGTGAATTGTTGGATGCTCTTGAAGAACAATTTCCTGGATTTTTACGTCAATTAATGGACGATGAAGGGGAACTGCATCAGTTTGTAAATATTTATTTAAATGATGAAGATATCCGATATATCGGTGGGATTGATACTGCTGTTAAAGATGGGGATACGATTGATATCCTTCCAGCTCTTGCTGGAGGAGGCTGATATAGGTGGCGATTCTTCGCTCAATTCTTGACCTAATAGGCTGTACACCAATAGTGGAGTTGAGTTCTTTTTCTCCACGAGCTGGAGTGCATATTTACGCGAAACTTGAGGGTCAAAATCCTACGGGTTCTGTAAAAGATCGCATTGCAAAAGCGATGATTGAAGATGCAGAAAAAAATGGCGATCTAAAGCCTGGGGATACGATTCTTGAGCCAACTTCCGGGAATACTGGTATTGGTCTTGCGTTGATTAGCAGAATAAAAGGTTACAAAATTGTTTGTGTAATGCCAGAAAATGTAAGTGAAGAGCGTTCAACTTTGTTACGTTCATTAGGCGCAGAAATCATTTATTCCGATGGTGAATATGGTTCCAATGGTGCGATAGCGCGTGCGAAGGAAATTGTCGCTTCTAATCCAGGTCAATATTTTTTCCCATATCAGTATGGTAATGAAGCGAACCCACGTGCACATTATGAAGGAACTGGTCCTGAAATTTTGCATGATTTACCCCAAACAACCGTCTTTGTCGCAGGTTTAGGCACAGGGGGTACACTCACGGGAACAGGTAGATATTTGAAAGAGAAGAATCCTGATATTCACGTTATTGCTGTTGCACCGCACCCTGGTGAGAATGTCCAAGGGTTACGTGCGTTAGAGGATGGGTTTATTCCAGAAATTTTTGATGCTTCAGTGTTAGACGGCAAAATAACAGTTGATAGTTTGACCAGTTTTGCTGTCACTAAACAGCTTGCTGACCAGGAAGGTGTTTTCGCAGGGGTTAGTAGCGGTTCGGTTATTCACGCTGGATTGAAAGCTGCTGACCGTCTAGAGGGGGAGCAACATATTGTATGTTTACTAGCCGATGGCGGATGGAAATATCTTTCATCTGGTTTATGGACACAAACATGGGAGTCTTCGGACGAAGTAGATTCTCAAGTTTGGTGGTAATTAAGGTTCTATTGTGAGCCCGCGCTTCGTAGTTGCAGTTCTTATTGGCGGCTTTGTTGCTATAGCTTGTCGGTGGTCTGGACGTGGTGGAACGGCCTTGCCTGGACTTGTTGCAGAACGTATTTATCCAAATTTTGTTGAAATATTAACGAATATCTTTGTTTCCGAAGCGATTCTTATTACTGGTACAAATGGTAAAACAACAACAGCACGAATTCTCTCATCAATATTTGAGGAATCTGGCAGTTTTGTAGTTCATAACAGGGAAGGTTCGAATCTAATGCGCGGCATAGGTTCGGCCTTACTGTCTTCGATACCCAAACTTTTGGGAGTAAATCAGATTAGCAATGGCCTTCACTTGAAGCCATATAAAGCAATTGCCTTAATGGAAGTAGATGAAGCAGTCCTTCCGTATGCAGTCAATGCTTTAAAGCCAAAAACGATAGTTTTTACGAATCTGTTCCGAGATCAACTCGATCGCTATGGAGAAATTGAACACATTACCAATTTATGGCGTCAGGCAATTAACGAACTTCGTTCAGATACTATTTTGGTTCTTAATGCAGACGATCCCTCCATTGCCGAATTGTCTGTTTCTCATCCTGGTCCTGTGCATTGGTATGGTATAGAAGATCCTTTGATTGCAAACTCACATGATGCTCCTGTCGATGCACGCTGGTGTAGTAATTGTGAAAATCCATTTTTGTATGAGCTGACCATATCTTCCCATTTAGGTTGGTGGCGCTGTGAAGGTTGTAACAGAGTCCGTTCACAACCCGATACATGCGCTGTAGATATACAAATTGGTCCTGAGCAAGCACATTTTTTTGTACCGGAACAAGGTCCTGTTGATTTGCCATTCAGTGGTACCTATAACGTTTTTAATGCTCTTGCTGCTGTATCTGCTGCGAGAACTTTTGCGCTATCTTCTGAAATTATCCAAGTAGGAATTGGCAAGGTTAAATCTGCTTTTGGTCGTCAGGAACTTATTAATTACCAAGGACGGATATTACATATTTTTCTTACCAAAAATCCAGCAGGTGCGAATGAAGTGCTGAATTTTATTGCTAGTACGACGGAATCCCCGTCGATAGCGATCATCTTGAATGATGGAATTGCAGATGGAAGAGATGTTTCCTGGATTTGGGACGTTGACTATGAAAGGTTAAGTGGAATAGTTCAAAGGTGTTGGGCTTCTGGTAATCGAGCTTCGGATATTGCATTGCGTTTTCAGTACGCTGAATGGCCTAACCCTGAAGCCACCATACCTCAAGTAGGAAAACTATTAGATCAAATTAGTGAAGATACGTTGCCCGGTGAGGAAATTTATTTGTTATCTACGTACACAGCCTTGCTAGAGCTTTATTCTGAACTTAAACGACGTGGAGTCACTGCCACTTCTTGGTGGTCTAAGTCTTAGCCTTTTAGTCCTCGGATTGTTTAATTTTTCTCATGAGCAACCTTGAAACTCGTTTCCCATCCATCGCCATGACTCGAAATTCGTAATTCTCCTCGACGAAAAGATCACCTGCTTTTGGAATTCTACCTAACCTTGCCATTGCTAACCCACCAGCGGTGTCATACTCTTCCCCTTCGGTATCAATTTTTACCTGGAGTTCATTTTCC
>MDTE01125362.1_pt1 | contig 19343 bp, 15 predicted proteins | sample 811231 | NCBI WGS metagenome assembly MDTE01 (sample SAMN05326651, study PRJNA326480) | marine metagenome | isolation source: seawater | place: Indian Ocean: Red Sea | collected 2010 | reverse complement strand
GGATTGGTCCGCGGCCGGTGGATTTTCATTTGGCCGGCTATCAGATGATGGGCGCGCGAGTCGAAGTGCTCGAAGAGGTCTATTATCTGGAAGCGGATCGTCTTCACGGTGCCGATATCGCTTTGCCCTATCCGAGTGTAACCGCGACCGAGAACCTGCTGATGGCAGCGACTCTGGCTCGCGGGAGGACGTTTATCCGCAATGCTGCGATCGAGCCAGAAGTAGAGGATCTGGCGCTTTTCCTGCAGAAGATGGGGGCGATCATCGACTACCAGGTCGATCGCACGTTCATCGTCGAGGGAGTCTCGTCGCTCAGGGGCACCAGCCACGCGATCATGCCCGACCGTCTGGTTGCTGCTTCACTGGGTGCGTCGGCGGTGGCCAGTGGTGGCGATCTTTTTGTGCGCGGAGCCCGGCAGGAGGATCTGCTCACTTTTCTCAATGCCTTGCGCCGCGTCGGCGGCGAATTCGAAGTACAGGGCGATGGGATTCGCTTTTTTCGCCGGGGACCGCTGCACTCAATCGTGTTAGAGACCAGAGTTCACCCTGGTTTTATGACTGATTGGCAGCCGACCTTTGCGGTTCTTCTGACCCAGGCCGAAGGTATGTCGGTGATTCACGAGACCGTTTTCGAAGATCGCTTTGTCTATATCAGCGAGCTACAGAAGATGGGTGCTGATATCGAGCTCTACGATACGTGTCTCGGTGGCGGCGAGTGTCGTTTCGCTGCAAAGGGACATCGCCATAGTGCTGTGGTTAAAGGGCCGACTCCTTTGCGCGGTGCCGAAATATCCGTGCCAGACCTTCGGGCCGGGTTTACGTATTTGATTGCCGCGATCTGCGCCGAGGGGCGTTCAATGATCCGCGGAGTGGAGGAATTGGATCGCGGTTACGAGGAGATCGACCGCAGTCTCTGTGCTCTGGGTGCCGCTATCGAGCGCAAGCAGGATTGATGTAAAGAGCGCCAAAGCAGTTTCAGCATGGTTACTCGCCGTTATGCTCAATGCTTGCGGCAGGGTACGTACTCCGGTTCCGGTTAAATCCATATATTCGCCGCTCTCCAGATGGAGAGTGAGCGATTTTTCCAATGCTGGGAGCACATATAGTGGATAGACCTAATATCCTGCTCATTATGACCGATGAGCATGCGCCGATGTATAGCAGCACCTACGGGCATCCGCTGGTGCAGACGCCCCATATGGACCTCTTGGCCGAAGAAGGTGTGACCTTCGACAACGCCTATTGCAATTCTCCGCTCTGTCTCCCTTCGCGGATGTCCTTTATGACCGGCCGCTATATTCACCAGATCGGAGCTTTTGATAACGCTAGTCCTCTAGCATCGGATACCGTGACCTGGGCCCATATGCTGCGCGCAGTGGGGTATGATGTGGTCCTTTCGGGTAAACAGCATTTTTGCGGTCCGGATCAGTTGCACGGATTCCGCGAACAGTTGGCGCGCGACCTACACGCCGAGTTGTGGACCAAAAACGGGGTTTTGCGCGGTACGGCTGATTGGAGTAAGGGGACATCGGTGGCCGCTAAACCCTGGGGTGGTGTCGCCGAAGCCGGACCGGGTACGACTCTGGAGATCGAGGTCGACGATCTGGTGGAGGAGAGGTCGCTGGAGTATCTGCGTGACCAGGCTCGCCGGGATCGGCCCTGGGTCCTAAATGCCTCGTTCATTGCGCCGCATTTTCCGCTGATCGTTCCCGAGCGCTTTTATGATCTCTACCCTCTAGATCAGATCGACCTGCCGGAGATTCCCGATGGCCATCTCGAAAAACAGCATCCAGTGCACAAGCGGATGAGGGCTGCGTTCGGGGCGGTGGATTACCCCGAGGAGCAGGTGCGCCGAGCCCGCGCGGGATACTATGGATTGATTACGTACCTCGATGAAAAGATCGGCCGTTTGCTGCAGACCTTGGAAGAAACGGGGCAGCGCGATAATACGGTGGTGGTACACTTCAGTGATCACGGTGAGATGAATGGCGAGCATGGCATGTGGCGCAAGTCGAGCATGTACGAGGCTTCGGCCAGGGTGCCGTTGCAGATCAGCTGGCCGGGACAAATTACTGGCGGCCAGCGTCTCGGGGAGGTGGTATCGCTGGTGGATCTGGTGGCGACGATCGTCGAGATTGCGGATGCGCGGAGTGTTGCACCGCTGGATGGCGATAGCTTGCTCGATTTGATGCGGGGATCGGATACGAGTTGGAAAGACGAGGCGTTTTGCGAATATCTGGCGCACGGCGTGGCGCGGCCGACGGCGATGCTGCGCCAAGGGCGCTATAAGCTCCACTATAGTTTGGGAGACCGTCCTGAACTTTTCGATATCGAAGCTGATCCAAACGAGTTTAACGATTTGTCCGGCGACCAGAAATACGCACCGATCCTGAACGATCTAGAGACACGGTTGCTCACCACTTGGGATCCAACTGCGATGGAGGAGCGGGTGCGGCAAAGTCAGCGGGAACGGCTTTTGATTGAGCGGTCGGCAAAGGATTAAAACCGGGAGTGTCGTTGATGTACAAGAATCATATCCAAGCTCTTACATTTGATCTCTTTGGTACTGTTCTCGATCTCGGAGGGAGTTTGGTGCCGTTCATCGGTCCCTTTTTAAAAGAGCGAGGTTCGGATCTGGATGCGGAGGTGTTTTGGGCTCAATGGCGGGTCCGACAGCGGATCGAACAATACCAAGACAATATCATGGCTCTGGGGCACAGCGGTTACCAGGAAGTGGCACGCCGTGCTCTGGTCTATGTATTGGCTCACAACGGCGTGAACGCCTCGTCCGACGAAGTGCAGGATTTTATGGGCAACTGGCAAAAGCTGCAACCCTTTAGCGATGTGGTGCCGGCACTGGAGCGTCTGAGTGCCCGCTACAGGTTGGTGGCCTTGTCCAACGGTGAGCCGGAGTTCCTCGCCCATCTGGCGCAGAACCGGATTCGCTGGGATTTCGATGCGATCATATCGGTAGCAGAGGTCGGGGCGTTCAAGCCGCATCCAGGCGTCTACCGACATGCGGCACACAGGCTGGGTCTGGAAGTGGGCGAGTGTCTGATGGTATCGGCCAATGCGTTCGACGTAGTGGGTGGACGCGCCTGCGGGATGAGAGGCATCTACGTCGATCGCTATAAACTGCCCTACGATGACCGGCCTTTCCCACCTGATGCGGTGGTCGCGGATTTTAGTGGACTGGCCGACGAAATGCTGAGCTAGAACGAGGAGCTGTCGATGCTGGCCCGGTGTTTGATACCAACGGGTTAGCGCAATGATTGCAATGGCTCGATTCGATCGTGTATCCGGTGTTTTCCTCGGATGGAAGCCAAGTTCAGATCTGCCACGCATTCCATCCTTCACGTCCCCATGCCGGTTGCAAGACAAAGGGGTCGTCCGTTTGCTCCATCCGCGTTCGCAACCACCCGTGGTGCTGGCCGATCGCCTGAGCCCAATTCGGCTCATCGACCAGGTTATGCATTTCGTAGGGGTCATTGGCCAGGTCGAAGAATGCCCATGGTTCGGCTCCGTTCTTATCGCCTTTGACTAAGTACTTATAGTGCTCACTGCGGAATCCGCGCCAGATTGCGTCGTAAAAAGGGACTCCTTGTCGCAGTTCGGCGACGAATTCGAGGAGTACGCCCGGACGGTTCAGTTGGGTTGTTCGGCCTTGAATCAAGCTAGTGAGGTCGGTGCCGGGCAGATCGTTTTTCGGTCTGAGATCGGCCAGTCCGAGCAGGGTGGGGAAGAGGTCTTCGCTGCTGGTAGGGGTGGTGAGGTGGGTTCCGGCCCGTGCGGGGTATCGCGGATCGCAGACGATCAGGGGAATGCCGACAGACTCTTCGTAGGGCCATTGTTTGCCACGCAGACCGTGGGCACCGGCCAATTCGCCATGGTCGGAGAGAAAGACCAGCACGGTGTCGTCGCTCAGGTTTTTCTTGGCCAAAAAAGTGCGCAGGCGACCGAGATTGCTATCCAGGTTTTCGACCATGGCGTTATAGCGTTTGCGGTTGAGGATGAACTGTGTCCGCTGGGCTTCGTCTGCGGCCTCGAAGTTGGGTGGCAACTCAATCTCGCGTGCTTCCCATGGGGTCTGGTATTCGACAGGAGCTTCGAAGGGATCGTGCGGTGGTTCGACCGAAAGAACCATGCAGAACGGTCGTTGCTGGTCGCGATCTTCGGCGAGGTAGTTCATTGCGATATCGAAGAGTCCATCGGTTTGATACCCTTCGATTGGTATGGGCGTCGGATCGTCGTCTTCGAAGTAGCAAGTGTCGAAAGGTCCGTTGCGCAGCTCGAATCCGAACCATTTTTGCCAGCGGCCCTGGTACGGTCGTTTGACCGGGCAGCGGTTGGTCTGCACCGCCGATCCGAGACGTCCATGACCTCCGTCGAGATGCCACTTGCCGACGTAGATCGTCTCGTAGCCGGATTCGTTGAATTCGTCGGCTAGAGTGCGCTCGGCAGGGGACATTCTCCATTCGATTCCAGGTACCAAGCGGGTATGGGCGTATTCACCGGTCATCAGCGTGAAGCGGAAGGGTACACAGATGGGATAAGTGGAGCAGGCCTGGTCGAAGACGATGCCGTCTCGAGCTAGCTGGGTAGTGTGCGGAGTGCGGGCATCCGGGTCGCCGTAGCAGGCAAGAGCTTGGCGGCGCAACTGGTCGGAGAGGACGACGAGAATATTAGGGCGTTTGGCCATGGGCTTTGCTCCGCTGAGCAGGGCGATGAATTGGAGGTGGTTGCCGACAAGGCTCTTAAATTAGGCACCGATTGATCGAGCCCACAATAGTCTGGTGGCTTGACCTGGGATCGGAGTAGGGTATATTGGAATTTTCAGTCCGGAGAAAGGATCGCTATGCCCTCTTTTGATATCGTCAATGAAGTTGATTTGCAGGAAGTCGACAATGCCATTAACAATACCAGGAAGGAAGTTGCGACGCGCTACGATTTTCGCGATAGCAAAACCCAGATCGAATTCGACCGTAAAGAAAAGACTCTTTCGCTGCTGAGTGCCGACGAAATGAAAATGCAGGCACTGCACGATGTATTGATCAGCCATTGCGTACGGCGCAAGGTCGATCCCAAGTGTCTGGATTTCGGAGAGATTGAAACCACATCCCAGGGACAAGTCAAGCGGATGGTGAGCTTGGAAGAGGGTATCTCTCGAGAGCTGGCTCAGCAAATCGTCAAGCAGATCAAGGCGATGAAAATCAAAGTACAGCCGGCGATTCAGGGTGACCAGGTGCGGGTGACCGGTAAAAAGATAGACGATCTGCAGGCGGTTATTGCAATGGTTAAGAAAGAAAGCCTGGAGATTCCGGTACAATTTGTCAATATGACCAAGTAGATTGAGGTCGACAGACGGTCCGCCCGGTTGTGCTCGTATAGCTAGAGGCTATCTCCGATACGGCCTAGCGCAAGCTGCGAGGGCCTCGTTTTTTACCCTATCCCGTCAATTGTGTCCGGACGGCATAGAGCCCGGGGCCTTCGCTTTGCTCTGGTGATAAGTCGTAAAAAAGGGTGGCCACGGTATTGGCATCGACCTGTACTGTGCGCGGCCAACCGCGACCTCCGATCCGCCGTTTGGGGTTGTAGATTTCGATGGCATTTTCGAAATCCCAGCTGGCGCCGTCGTCGTGTGAAAACGCCAGCTCGTAGCTGAACTCTCCATCGACCCCGACTCCATAGACAATATAAGTCAGTGCGATCCATTCGTTGCTCAGCACTGTGAGGTCGTAACCGGCAACGCCAAAGTGGGGAAATACACCCAGGGCTTGCCAGGTTTGTCCACCGTCTGTAGAGCGCAGTCCGTCGACCGTATCGCCGGGTACTCCGACGGGGACCGGTGCCTCGCTCTGTGGCGCGCCGCTCACGAGCGTTCCTTGGGATGTGCGGACGATGGGAACCATGCCGTGGTTGCGTCCATCGCCAAAGGACGTGAGTTGATTGCTCTCTGTATTGTAGAGCACAGTGCGGTCGTAGAAGGGGCAGACCCATTCACTTGCGGACCATTCGATCACTGCATGTCGCATACAGGTGTAGTTGCTCGGGTTGGGAATCGGGTAGCTCCGTGGAACGGACCAGGTTTGTCCTTCGTCGCTGCTGAGTGAAAATTGTGGCTCGCGCCAGGGTTTGTCGTTCGGATCCCGGTAGCACGACCAGTTGAGCAGAATACGTCCATCGCTCAGCGTTGTCAGCGAGCCGGGATAAATCGAGCACTCGCAAATCGCGGCAATGGGTTGGGGCGAGGTCCAATGCAGGCCACCGTCAGTGGAACGGGAGAGGAGCAATTCTTTGCCTCCTCCGCCTTCTTTGTTGTAGACGGCGAGGAGGTCGCCGTCTTGCGTTTTGCAGAACGATGGATGGACATGTCCGCCGACCACATCGGCGATGCGGATTGGTGTGCTGACGCTAGCCATAGCCTATCTCCCTATTGGATTTCTCACTTCGTATACATTCGGATAGCGGTATCCAAAAAATAATCGCTAGTCCATATCGTGTACGTCGCCATTTCGGTCGGGCGTGCCTGTAGCCTGCCAGGGCATGGGCATGGTTGGCGGTTGCGCGTGGTGATCGCCGCGTGGGGGCGCAGGGGCGGTGCGAAATTCTTCGACCATCGTCGCCAACTGTCGCGCCGCTTCGTTGACCGCTCGTTCTCCCTTTTCCGCTGAGGCCAGGCTTGCCTGTCCCAACACCCCGGTATCGGAGTAACTCGCTGTCCACGAGACGGGCGTACCGGGTCCTGCTGCGAATAAATCCACCCAGCGGAACTTCGAGGGATCCTTCACGTTGAAAGCGATATCGCCGTCCTTGATCTGATCTTTGCGGACATGGTCGCCGTCCAGGTAGAGATAGACCGAGGTTTCGAGCTCGCCGGCGTGGGCGCAGCCGCCGGGATAGCGGCTCTCGCGCCATTTGGGCAGAAAGTCGGGGTCCACGGTCAGTAACTGCCACCATGAGCAGGCAATGCATTCGGCGTCGGTCTCCAAGTTGACCCGTCGGCCGACGAGGTCGAGGTTGGGGGCGTTGGATCCGTGCCCATTGAGGAGGATGATCTTCTTGAAGCCGTGGTAGGCGAGGCTTTTGCCGACATCGATGACGTAGTTGATAAAGTGTTCCCAGTGGATATTGATGGTGCCGGGGAAGTCCATGACATGGGCGGTATAGCCATGGATCAGGGGAGGCATGACCAGGACATTTTCGGGAATCTGGGCGGCCGCGGCATGGGCGATGCCGGTGGGACAGATCACATCGACGTCGAGGGGCAAGTGGGGCCCGTGTTGTTCGATCGACCCGACCGGAACGATAACGGGTTTCTCGGCGGCGATGGCTGCGTTGATTTCGGGCCAGGTCAGTTTTTCATAACGCCATGGTGCGGCCATATCGGGGTTCTCCTATTTCTTGTGAACCAACTCTGCGCGAATTCTCGATCCGCGTTGTTTGGTTGTGAGTGCAATCAATGCGCCGGTTATCACTGCGACATGTGTTCGGTGTTTCCCGTCGTATTGCGTCTTAGCGGCTAAAGCCTAGCTCTCTTGCGTCAACCGATCAACCACTAAATCTTCAAAACTCGGATAATCGTTCCAGTCGGTCGCGCAGCGAATCGTTTTCGCCCCCTCTCTTATGCAGGTGAAACCTTCGTCGGTCACACTGACCGGCAAATCTTCCATTCGCAGCAGATCTTCGCTGAAACCGAGATAGACTGCGACCGTATCGAAGAGGATCGAGCTTTCGCGGTGCCAGCGGTCGGGGTCGTACTCCGCTTCCGAGCCGCGTTCCCACCAGGTCTGATAATGTGCGATGATGGCACGGGCCAGCGGATCGTCCGATTTTGCAACGCGGCGGTACTTTTCGCCTTCGAGTTGGACAATGCCGCAGGTATCGAGCGGGGTAATGGTCACGGGCCAGTCGGCGGCAAATACCGCCTGACAGGCTGGGACATCGTTGATGACGTTGGCTTCGGCGATGACGTTGTCACGCTCGCGTTTATGGCCTTTGCGCAGCGCGCCGTGCATGCCGATGAAGCGGGCGTTGGCGGCGATCTCCGGTTGGCGGCGCAAGGCTTCAGCCAGGGTCGGCATCGGTCCAATGGCGATGATGGTGATGGGGTCGGGGGAAGCGAGTATAGTGTCGATAATGGCTTGCGCGCCGTCGGCGATGATTTCGCCAGCGTAGGAAGAGAGTTCATAGCCCGCGACGCAGGGCTCCTGGCGGGTCTGACCGGTGTTGCCCTGCCATTCCGGTCCCAGGCCTATAGGCAGGTCCTGCCGATGACCCGCGCTGAGGATCTGGCAGCAGAGCTTGGCGCGGTATGCGGATCGGCCGCGATCGGTGGTAACGAGTTTGACCTCGAGTTCGGGGCAGCGCAAAAGCAAAGCGAGTGCCCAGGTGTCGTCTATATCGCTGCCGATATCGGTGTCGAAAATCACGGGTATAGCCATACTATAATCTCCGTAATATAGTCGCGACCTTATCTTCGAATAGCGCTTGCCATTCCGGTGCTAGGAGGCAGTCGCTGTCCTCCTGTGCATGGCCGAGATTGGCCAGTTGCCCTCTGGTCGGCGTATAGTAGAGGTATCCGTTGCTCACTCCCGAGACAAAGGTAAACGGGTGGGGCGATCGTTCTTTGATGGCCAGGCCGATTTGCACCGGAAGCTCGCCGGGAAAGGCAATCAGGACGAATGAGCCGATTTTAAGACCCAGGACTTCGACGGCGATGGTCTTCTCCCCGGCGGCTTGGTTGAGGGCCTGGTTTTTCTTCAGCAGGGCCAGGTTGATCTGAATTCTGGTCAATTCCTCCATAATATGGATATTGGCAATGTAGTGTTCCAGGCTCTGTCTATTGTTGAGGTCTAGCCGGTCCAGGTCGTTGCGGCCCAACGCGCGCTGGTGTAGGTAGCGATGAGCGTCGTAGGACGGATACTCGCCGGAAAGGCCGTATTTGACCAGCAACGGTACAAAAGTCTTCAGGTTGAGATTGGTACCTCGCAGTGTCTGTAGAAGCTGCATCTGCTCGGCTTGCAGCGCTTCGATACCCGCTTGCAGATCGGCTCTGGGCAGGGTCAGGCTCTCGTTGATCAAGTGCAATGGAGCGTCGGTGCGGCATTGGATATCGCGCAGCGCCTCTAGAGCACTGAGGCCTAGCATGGTTCCTAAAGGCTCGGCGTCCGGCGGATTGTCGATATCTCTATACAATTGCGGGTTGATATCCGCACCGCAGCCCTGCAAGAAAAAGGCGATTGCGCCGTTGCCGACCTGGTCCTCGATGACTTTGCAGGCAAAGCCGCTGAGGTCTGCGGTGTTGCCGCCGCTCGGCACGCCCTGGATGGGATGGCAGGCAAAGTTGAAGAGCACGGCCAGGGTATTGCCGTTCTCCCGATCCAGGCGCAGGATACCGATCTGAGGATCGATCGGTCCAATTGCGGCGACCTGGTCGTCGGGTGGCAGCGAATAGGCGCGGCGAACGTCGGCTTCGCGACCGTTTTTGAGTTTGAGACGGCGATTTTCCATGATCCGGTCTTCGCGGCCGGTGCCGACGCCGACGGATACCGGGACCATATTCTGCAGTGCGGTGGCCACGGCCTGGAAGGTCCGTTCTTCCAGATCCTGGCAAACGACGCCGTGGCAGTGGCTGGCGTTGATCAGGACATTGGCTGGCTCAATCTCCAACTCCTGGTGCAGTCGATGGCGGAGTTTGGGCAGAAAGTCGTTGCCTATAGTGCCAATTTCGCCTAGGGCTACTGCATCCACTGTAATAAGGGCGATACTCGTGGTATGGTCGCTAAATATCAGAGCTTTAGCATATAATGGATCGTTGGCCGTCGCCGTTTCAATCCCGGCGTACAAGGGGTCCTCCGCTGCGCCGACTTCACTATTGGTGATCTCCGTTTTTGCGGCGCCGGCCCAGAGAGGGCTTGGGATTTCGCTACTGGTCATTGGCTTATGCGCTCCATTTGGATGCGGTGGGCAAATCAGGGGAAAAGTATGAGGGCAAAGGCGGAACCGGCTTTTCGTCTGGTTGTAGCTCGCGTATCCGCTGGTATATCGATCGCAGTCGCATATTCGCTGCTCCGGGTCGGGTCGGCGGGCTGCACGGTTGATCATCAAAGTACGCCACCCCGGCGATAGTTGGCAATTTCATAACGCAAGATCTTTCTACTTGGTTAGCCAGTACTCACCCCCTGCGGTATTTTTATGCTGAGTCCATCGCACCAGAGAGAATCGAAACAGAGAGGAGTTTCGCTTGAAAATCAAAGATATAGAAATCATTCGCTTCAGATCGATCACCCGTACCGAACGCGACAGCGACGGGCACGGCCACCCCGGTCCCGAACGGGAGACGACCCAGAACCTGATGATCATCCACAGTGATGAGTCGGTGTGCGGCTATTGGTTCGGCGTCAACGCCGCGGTAGTCGAAAACGTAGTAAAGCCGGCACTCGTCGGCGAGGATCCTTTCGATCGGGAGCGGATCTGGCGTGACCTCAATCACCGTCAACGCTTGAATATGGGCACGATGTCGGACAAGGTGCTGATGGCGGTCGATCTGGCGCTCTGGGATCTGGCCGGACGCGCATTGGCGACGCCGGTGTACAAGCTGCTCGGCGGTTATCGCGACAAAGTGCCAGCCTATGCCTCGACGATGTGCGGAGACGATTTAGAAGGCGGGTTGGCTACACCGGCCGACTACGCCAGGTATGCCGAGTGGTGTATGAAGCGGGGCTACCCGGCTTTTAAACTGCATACCTGGCAGCCGCCCTATGATGGAGCTCCGGATCCCCGACGCGATATCGAAGCATGTGCAGCGGTGCGCGAGGCGGTCGGTCCCGATGTACCCTGTATGCTCGATCCGTACCACTACTACGATCGGGAGGCGGCACTCTATCTGGCGAGGGAATTGGAAAAGCTCGACTATTACTGGATGGAAGAGCCGATGGACGAGCACAGTATGTCGTCCTATGTCTGGCTTTGCGAGCAGACGAGTTTGCCTATTTGCGGTCCCGAGACCTGCGAGGGCAAAATGTACGTCCGCGCCGAATGGATCAAGGCCGGTGCCTGCGATATCAGCCGCTGCGGAGTCGGCGACGTGGGCGGTTTGACGCCGCTGATGAAGACGGTGCATCTCTGCGAGTCATTCGGGATGCGCTGCGAAATTCACGGCGGTGGTCCCGGCAACCTGCACGCGCTGGGAGCGATGCACAACGGCGAGTTTTACGAGCGCGGACTCTTGCACCCCTTTATCGACTTCGACGAGCCAGCACCCTATCTGCACGAACACGGCGAGGCGATGGACGACCAGGGGTTCGTGCACTTGCCGCAGGGTCCGGGATTGGGGATGAATATCAACTGGGATTATATCGAGAGGAACACCATTAAATAAAAGGGATCACGGCCATGGAACTAGATCGTGAAAAATTCATGGAGGACGGTTATCTGATCCTCGAAAACGTGGTGCCGCCCGAGCGCTTGCAGGATTTGCGGCTTGGGATCGAAGTGATGGTGGACCGCGAAAAAGCGCGTTCGGTTGCCGAGCGCAAAGACGGCGATCCGCGCGGGGGGGCCTGGTACCAGAGCATCCAACCGCGGCTGGGGATGGACTCGATAGATGCAGAGAGCACCGATGTGCTCGATTTCTGCCTCGGGGAGACGACCCAGACGGTCAGCGCACAGCTGATGCAGGCACCGACTACGGTACTGACCGCCTTTGGTGCGCTCTGCAGCGGGCTCATCGACTACGGCTATACCGATTGGCACCGCGATGCCAGTTCGGCCGAACAGGCCCCGCTCAGCGGTATGCAGCTGGATCTGATGGCGAATGCACCGGGTTATGTGCAGTGGAATATCGCACTCTACGACGACGATGTGTTCTGGATTCTACCCGCCAGCCACAAGAAGCCGACGACGGAGGCGCAGCGGCATCAGCTGCTGGCCGATCCCAAGTCGCAATTGGAAGGGGGAATCCCCGTCCGGTTGAAGGCGGGTGACGGAATCGTCTACCCGAATCTGGTGATGCATTGGGGCAGTACCTATACCAGCCGCTTACGGCGGACGATCCATCTGGGATATCGCTCGTTCGGCAGTCAGATTTTTTCGTATCACCACCATCTCGACTGGTATTATAACGACGATTTTTTACACTATGCGTCGCCCGCAGCCAGGGAGTATTTTGCCCGGGGGGCCAGGCATTACGAACGGGAACGGGACCAGATCGAGGCGCTGTTCAGGGCGATGATTGACCGTGACGAGCCTGGCTATCGCAATGGGCTGGCCGAATTGCACCCCGGCGAGATCGGGCGGATGGTGGCCGTAGTGCTGATGTGTCGGATCGCTAATAAAGTGGTCGTACTGCACCGACCCGAGGTCGCACGGATGTCGGTCGCTGAACGCAGACCGCTGGTGGATGGATCGCCGCCTGCCGATTACGCTGAGGATATGGCGCGGCGTTTTATCAGCACTGAGGTTGCCGTACTCGAAGAGCGGTTGGCCGAATTGAACGGGCGCTTGGAGCGCGATGCCGAGCGGACCTATCGTCGCTATGGCGAGATCTACGCGACGCTGAAACCGGGTGCGGACGAATCGCCGAATTTCGAGTCCCGACCGTTGCGGACTTTCAACAGCGAAATGCCCGAGGAATTCGATGTGGATGAATTCGTGCAAAGCTGGGGGCCTTGAGGATGAATAAGCCGGATTTTTCCCGCTATTATCGCTACGGCGAAGTGACCGAAATGTTGCAGGCCTATCAACGCGAATTCGCGGGGCTGGCATCGCTCGAGTCCATAGGAAAAAGTTACGAAGGGCGCGATATCTGGGCCCTGACCATTACCAATAGGGCGCTGGGCGACCCGTTGGAAAAGCCGGGGTTTTATATTGACGGCAATATCCACGGCAGCGAAGTGACGGCTTCGGTGACGGCTCTCTACTTCGCTTGGACGCTGCTGTCCGGGCATGGCGATGATGAGGTGGTGACCCAGATGGTGGACGAGACGGCCTTCTATATCATTCCCATCGTCAGCCCCGATGGGGTTGAACACGTACTCTCCAATACGGGTTTTGTGCGCAGCGGAACTCGGGTCTATCCGCACGAGGAAGAGCGCGATGGTCTGTACGAGGAAGATCTCGATGGCGATGGGATGATTTCATCGATGCGCATAGAGGACCACGGCGGGGGTTGGAAAATTTCCGCCCGGGATCCGCGCCTGATGGTGCCGCGGCGCTTCAACGACGCAGAGGGGCCTTTCTACCGGGTTTTTCCCGAAGGGCGGATCCGCAATTTCGACGGGGTCGAAGTGAAAGAAGCGCCGCGTCGGCAGGGGCTCGATTTCAATCGCAATTTTCCGGCCAACTGGGAACCGGAGGCCAAGCAGCACGGGGCCGGGGAGTATCCCTTCTCGGAGTCCGAGACGCGTGCACTGGCTGAGTTTATCGTCGCCCATCCCAATATTTGCGGCCTGCATTCACTGCACACGGGTATGGAGTCGATCATTCGTCCGCCGGCGACGCAAACGGATAAAACGATGCCCGAAGACGATCTGCGCTCGGCATTGGAGATCGGCGAACTCGGTGCCGAACTGACCGGGTACGTGCTCTTTTCCTATCGCAAGCTCAACGACGATATCTACGTGGCCCACGGCGATTTCGCCACCTGGACTTATGAGCAGCTGGGGCTGTTGGTGTTTTGCGACGAGTTGTGGGATATCAGGGCTCGGAGCGGCAGGGATTATGTCGAGGTGAACGCGATGAACAAGAAGCGGGATCTCGATGGTTTAGAGGAAGTAGAAGTGGCGGCGCTCAAATGGAACGACGAGGTTTTGGGCGGCGCAGGCTTTGTCGATTGGCATTCTTTCGAACATCCGCAATTGGGGCCGGTCGAAATCGGTGGTTGGAATCGGTTGCTGCGCAATAACGCACCGCCGCATTTGTTGGAGCAGACCGGTGAGAAGATGGCACGGTTTTTGACGGCGCATGCGCAGGCGTCGCCGCGGTTGCGGGCGGAGTTCCACGCGGTCGAGGCGATCGGTGACGGGGTATATCGGATCGCAGTGGCGGTGCGCAATGACGGTTATTTGCCGACCTATGTGACGCGACAGGCGGTAAAGATGGAGCAGGCGCCGCCGGTGGAGGCGCGGATTGAACTGGGGGAAGGGGATGAATTACTGGTTGGTGATACGGTGGAGGAGATCGGGCACCTTGGCGGGTACGGGGGGCGGCGGAAGGTAGAGTGGATGGTGAGATTTGCGGGTGAGGTCGGGGGGATTGTTGAGATTGTCAGTAAGAAGGCGGGAGTGGTTCGGCTCGATTTGGCGGCAGTATTATAAATGGGGAAACTATGAAAGCAGCCCTGGCCCAATTCATCTTCGAATCCAACACTTTTGCTCCTGAGCCGGCGCAGATAGATCTCTTCAAAGAAGGCGGTGTCTGGCTCGATACTGAGGACGATGTGCGCGCGTGGGCGGCAGCTACCGACTCGCAGATGCACGGCAGTCTCGATGTGCTCGAAGCCGCCGGATGGGAAACGGCGCCCTGTTTTGCCGCACTCTGCGGTTCGTCCGCCGGTCGACTGACCGAGGCCTGCTTCCATGAGATACGGGATACGCTTTTGGCTCAGGTCGAGGCCGTCGGCCCGTTCGACGTGCTGATCCTGCATCTGCACGGGTCTGCCTGTGCTGTAGGAGAAGACGATACCGAAGGGCATATTCTGGAAAAGGTGCGGACCGAATTGGGATATTACGGCCGGCTGGTGCTCTCCCTGGACCTGCACGCCAATTTCACCCGGCGGATGCTGGAATACGCCGATGCGGTAACGGCTTATCGCACCTTCCCCCATATGGACTTCAGTGCAACGGGTGAACGCGCCGCCCGTCTGGCGTTGCATCCGGGCTCGTTCAGCCGGGCCGTGGCCAAGATTGCCGCACTGGTACCGCCGGCAGACAGCACTCATTTCGAGGGCAACCTTTGCAAAATAATCGCCCGGGCACGGCAACTAGAGCAGGAACCAGGCGTTATCGAGGTCTGTAGTCTGCCGGTGCAGCCGTGGATGGATATCGACGAAATGGGCACGTCCGTTGTGGTCACAGCAACCTCCGCCGATGGCGTTCCCCAGGCCGCACTCGAGGATTTGGCTCGAGTGTGGTACGACCAGCGCCATGCCTGGAAGAACCGCCTGAGTGAGTGGTCGATTATTTTGAAGAGGCTTCAGAACATCAATCATGATGGGCCGTGGATACTGACCGACGCAGCCGATGCCACGGCGGGGGGATCGCCCGGGCACAGCGCCGAAGCTCTGCGACGGTTGTTGCCGCTCAAAGACGATCTTCCGGGCAAGGTGCTGCTCTGGGTTGTCGATCCGGGCACGGTACAGGCGGCTCGTGCAGGCGCCACTCATTTTACGACGGGTAATCCTGCGGTGGAATGGGAGGGGCGTGTATTGTGGACTGGTGAGGGCAAGTACCGCGCGCGGGGTAAGGCGTACACCGGGCAGGCGTTTTCGATGGGTGAGGCCGCCGTGATCGAGGCCGGTCAGCTACAGCTAGTGGCCTGTTCTTATCCTGCGATCACGCCGGATCCGGCGTTCTATGAATGCGTGGGACTGGCCCCCGACAACGCTCTGGCGGTGCTGGCGAAAAGCATTGCAGGTTGGATGGCGGCTTATGACGCAGACTGGGAGCGGGGGTTGTTGTTCGATGGCCCGGGAGTCTGTTCGATGAACTTTGCCAGTATTCCGTTCACCGGAAGTGGCAGAGGGGTGTTTCCCGTTTCCAGCGAGCCGGAGCATCCGATCGAGATCTGGAAATCTGCACCTTGACTCCGTGATGTCGGCGCGACAACGGTGGTTGGTGCAACGCGAATGGATTAGATTTGTCTCGGTCGAGTTACGAGTAGAAAATTGAGTCGAAGAAGAGAATTTTGTCGGAGCCAACTCGGTGGAACGACCGCCCTAAGAGCTGGCTGACAGAACTCTTTGTGCTTGGCCGATAGAAAATTATAGAAGTTGTCGAGCTGGCTGGATCACTCGGAAGCATTCTGAATCATACACAGGAGCAAGTCCATGGAGGCTATAAACACTCACACCCCAACACAACTAGAACTGCGTCGCGAGGCCGAGCGCTATATGCCCGGCGGTGTCGGGGGCTCTGGGCGGCGCAATACCGCATTGGGTTATGCGCTTTGTATCAAAGAGGCTAAGGGGTGTCGTCTGTGGGATGTCGACGGTAAGGAGTACATCGATTTCAATCTGGGACATGGATCGGCCTTTCTGGGCTATCAGCACCCCGCGACTCAGCAGGCGGCAGAAAAAGCACTCTCTGCGGGTGTACTATCGGGCTACGAGACCGAAGCCCACGTCCAACTGGCCAAGCGGGTCAGCGAGATCATTCCCTGTGCCGAACGGGTGCGTTACGGCAATACTGGCTCTGAGGGGACGATGATCTGCGTGCGGCTCGCCCGGGCCCATACCAAAAAGGACAAGATTCTCAAGTTTTGGGGGCATTTTCACGGCCTCTACGATTATATGATGTACAATTCCCACACACCAATGACGCCTGTTGAGCCTGGCACTCTCATCGAGCCCTGCCAAGAATCGGCCGGCATGCCTGGGGTCAACGACGATCTGGTAGTGGTCGTACCCTGGAAAGACGAGGCCGCTCTGGAACGGGCACTGGCAGAGCACGGCGATGAGATCGGCGGCATCATTATGGAGCCGATCAACTATAACCAGGGGTGTATTGTCGCCGATCGGGAGTATATGGAATTGGTCCGTCGGCAGGCGAGTGCCCACAATATCGCGCTGATTTACGACGAGACGCTCTCGGCCTTTCGCACCGGCCCGGATTGTGCGCAAGGGTATTATGGGGTTAATCCGGATCTGTGCGTACTCGGCAAAGCCGTCGCCAATGGCGGCGCGATGGTGGTTTTGGCCGGGAAGAAGGAAGTGATGGATTTGGTTGGGCCCGTGGGTGAGGTGGCGCAAAGCGGAACCTTTACGGGCAATCCGCTGGCTGTGATGACGGCTTTGGCTTCGATAGAAGAGCTGTGCAAACCTGGCTTTTACGACCATATCTACGCCGCTTCAGAGCGGATGATGAGTGGACTGAGCGGATTGTTCGCGGATGCTGGCATACCGGCTCGGGTGCAGGGATTGGGCGGGCGCTTCGGCATTTTCTTCGGTTCGACCAAGCCCGTGGAGCGTTTCGACGATACGCTGGATCGGGATGTGGAGATGCGGTCGCACTTTGTGCGGGCCTGTGCCGATAAGGGCGTGTATTTTCACGACTACGGCTCGCTGGTAGCCGGACACCACGGGGTGTCGGCTTCTCATACCCTGGCCGATATCGACGAAGCACTCAATCGGGTCGAGAGTGCCCTCAAAAGTGGGTTTTAAGGGAGGGGGTCCGATCTATAGTGGTTTTTGTGAGATGGGTAGCAATGTCCGCCCTTTTGTCGAATGCTTTTAGGCATCAGCAGCGAGATGGTCAAAGACGGATCGGCGGGCGGGCGCAGGATGGAGATGCGGCACTGATCTCGTTGGGAAAGAGGTGATTGGGATGGAACCCACCATGCTCATGTTCTCCCAGGGAGACAAGAATCCGCTGGCCTATTATAGACAGGTACCTGGAGTAGAGAGAATGGTCGTTTACTTCGGTACTGTTCCAGGACAAGTCGTCGAACGGGCTGAGTTGGATTCTGTCCTGGACCGTCTGGCCGAGGTGGGATTGGGGTTGGCAGTAGTAGAGAGTTTTGTCGTCAGCAACGCGATCAAGCTGGAGTTGGCGGAGCGCGATAGCCATGTCGATGCTTTTTGTCAGACTTTGCGCAACTATGGTGTGGCGATGCGCGAGCGGGGTATAGCAGGCCCATATCGGGTTTGTTACGACTTTATGGGGCCGGAAAATTGGTGGCGAAATCTGCTGGCGGTGAGGGATGAAGAGGATCGCTCGTGTTTGGGCTATGATCCGCGCCAGCCGGAGCCAGGTCTAGAGCAATTGGGAGATCGGCCTCGTCTGGGTTATCCCGAAAGTTATACGCATGAGCAGTACGAGCGGCTGGTGAGCCTGTTTTGCGAGCGCGGCGAAGCGGGGTTGTGGAGTGCTCTGGAGTATTTTCTCAAGGCGATCATACCGGTAGCCGAAGAAGAGCAGGTGCTTTTGGGTCTGCACCCGGACGATCCGTCGTTTAATGTGCGCGGGCGGCCGCGTATCGCCAAAGACGGAGTGGCATTGCAGCGGGTGGTGGATATAGTACCAAGTGCATCGAATGGGATCACGTTTTGCCCGGGCAGTTTGGCGACGAATCGGCACAACGATGTAATGGATATCGCCGAAAGGCTATGGTCGCACTTCATCTTCTCACATTTCAGGAATATTCGCTTTTTGTCCGAGGAAGAGTTCGATGGCGAGTGGGCTTTTTTGGAAACCTACCACGAGGATGAAAAGGGGGCGGTGCCATTGGTGCCTTTGTTGAAATTGCTGCACGATAAGGGATGCTAAATGCCCTATCGCGCCGACCACGCTCCGGGTATGTACGGTCACGATGCCAACTTCGGTTATGGTCTGGTGGCCAGGGCCCAGGGGCTCAGCTTTTTGCAGGGCGTGCTAAGGGGGCTCGACGCTTAGCACGCACCAGTCCTCACACTAGTGAAAATCTTCTGCCCCAGGTTTTTAGGCCTATCTCCGCCGTACGTATTTGTGCAACACCCCTTCTTCACCGCGCTCGACCTCGCCCGCGTAGATATCTCCGCGGCTGTCGATCCAGATGCCGTGCGGACCGCCCTGGAACTCGCCCGGCACATCGCTGGGCTCGCCGCCGCCACCCCACGACGAGAGCAGTGCTCGCGTTTCGATATTGAAGATGCTGATGCGGCGGCCCAATTCGGCGATATAGAGAATACCTGCTTCGTCGTCGATGAAGATATTGTTGGGGCGCAAAAGATCGGTCCACTGGTCGATGAAATTTCCGTCTAAGTCGAAGATTTGAATCCGGCAGTTTTCGCGATCGCAATTCCAGATCCGGTCTTGCGCATCGACCCGCACCGTGTGGGAGATCGTGAATTGTCCTGGTCCTGCTCCCGCTCCGCCCCAGGTGCAGATATGGTCGCCCGCGGCGCTATAGCGGTGTACGTGGTGGTTGCCGTAGCCGTCGGAGACGATGATATCGCCGTTGGAGGCGATGGCTATATCGGTCGGCCGATTGAAGGGATCGCCTTCTTCAGCACCTGCCTGTCCCGGGGTACCTAGCGTCATAAGTAACTCGCCGTCGGGGCTGAATTTGTAGACTGCATGGTCGGTGGCATCGGTCACAAAGACCTGATCGTCGCGGTCAATGAAAATGCCATGGGCGCAATTGGGATT
>MDTE01117835.1_pt1 | contig 19343 bp, 15 predicted proteins | sample 811231 | NCBI WGS metagenome assembly MDTE01 (sample SAMN05326651, study PRJNA326480) | marine metagenome | isolation source: seawater | place: Indian Ocean: Red Sea | collected 2010 | reverse complement strand
CTAGGAAAATAATTATTTTTGGAGCTTTAATTGTTGGATTTGGGCTTATAGGTCTGGGATTTGCGACGGGAATTGTCATGTTTTATGTGTTTTTCCTATTTATATCCATGGGAACTTCTGGTGTGGGACACGCCGTTACGTGGGTAGTTGTGGTAGCTAGATGGTTTAATGAACACAGAGGCTTGGCTGTGGGTTTGGCTGTTACTGGACCTGTAATAGGAGCACCAATGGTCGTAGTCAATTCGTGGTTAATTGAACTATTCAACTGGAGGATAGTACTTGTCAGTTACGGGCTGATTATATCGATTTTGATTCCCTTAATCGCAATTAACGTTAAAGATAGGCCAGATAATGGTTCAGCAATCAAATCAAATCAGTGGAAGTATAAGGAAGAAGGGAAAATTGGCGTCATAGCTGAAGCAGAAGAATTCAAGACTCTTTCACTCTTTAAGGATAAGAGCTTCTGGATGTTGTCGGCATATTTGGGGACTCTATTTATTGTTAATAGCGGATTCCAATTGCATCAAATACCTTACTTTGTTGAAGATCGTGGCTTTTCTACCACGGCTGCTGCAATTACTATTCCCTTGGTTGTGTGGGCTAGTGGGTTTGGGAGAGTTGGAGCCGGATGGCTAATCGATAAAGTAGATTATCGAGTAGTTTTGATATTCATTTGCCTATTTATGACCCTAGGCCTCTTATATCTACAATTGCTCGCTCCAAGTAACACCTTAACAACTTTACCTTTTGCTCTACTATTTGGGCTTTCTTTTGGAGCTACGATACCTCTGCGAGGTGTCTTAGGAAGCATGATATTTGGAACTAAAAATCTGGGATCAACTGTCGGGTTACTACAAGGAACCGGAGTTGCAGCGGGTGTTATAGGACCAATTTTGATGGGAGTTTTGAGAGACTGGTTTGGTAATTATGAAATCGGTATTTGGGTGTTAATTGTAATTTCCTTATTGGGGATAATTCCAGTCTTTCTTATGAAAAACCCAACACATGAAACTGTAAAAAAACTAGGTGCCTGATTTTGAAATACCGAGTTCGATTTTTGTATTTTCAATTGTTTGTTCCACATGGTAGGTATCATTTGGAGGATCTGCAAAAACCATTTCTTTCGTTAAGGTTTCTGCACAGAAATAGTTATGAAATTTGTTTAATGAACCGCTGATTTCTTCAGTTGCCCCACTTACATAAGTAATTATACGGTCTGCAATGTCTAATCCTGCTTCTCTTCGAAGATTTTGAACTCTATGAACTAGTTCACGCGTTAAGCCTTCTGATTTCAGATCTTCAGTCAATAACGTGTCGATAGCTACTACTAATCCTCCGCTATCTTCAGATGCAGTTGCATAACCATCACGCTCCTGAATATCTAATATCAGCTCGTCAGGCTTAAGTTGGAATTCTCCAATAGTAATTTCTTTGGCATTGTTTATAGCAGAAGCTAGTTCTTGTGGATCAAATGATGCAATTGCCTCCTTGACTTCATTTAGTTGCTTACCGTACTTGGGCCCCAAAACAGGAAGGTTAGGCCTTATGGAAAAAGTAGCAAGATCACCCAAGGATGAACTTTCCATGGATTTTACATTTAGTTCCTCTATTACTTGTTTTTCTATTAAAGGAAGAAATGGCTCTTCTTCTGGTCTTGTTTGAACGAGTATTCGTGAAAGAGGCTGCCTTACTTTAAGACCGTTTTGTGCCCTTGCAGCTCTACCTAAGCTCGCGATACGCATCGCTAATCTTGTTGCCGAAGAAAGGTCATTATCAATCAAAAGAGGATTTGATGTCGGCCAAGTTTCAACATGTACGCTTTGTTTAAATTTACCTTGTGAAAGATTGGAGTACATATAATCTGCAATGAAAGGGGACATAGGCGCAATTAGTTTAGTCAGAGTTAGAAGGCATGAGTATAGTGATGAATATGCAAGATTCTTATCACTATCATTTTCTGATTTCCAGAACCGACGTCTGCTTCTACGAACATACCAATTTGAAAGTAAGTCAACAAAATCTTCAATTTTCCTGCCTGCATCTGTGGGATTGTAACTTTCTAAGGCATTGGTCACCTCAGCTACAAGGAAATTCAATTCAGAAATAACCCAACGATCTAGTTCATTTGGCAAATCAGAAATTACATTTGGCCCTGGTGTTCCATTTTCCCAAAATCTACTATTGTCACTGGGTGAAAATCCATCGATGGATGCGTAGGTAATGAAAAAAGAGTAAGTATTCCAAAGCGTAAGGAAAAAACGCCTAAGTGATTCCTTCACTAAATTTGTAGAAAATCTACGAGCAACACCAGTGGGGGCTGCAGTATATAAGTACCATCTTAGAGCGTCTGCTCCATATTCTTCGATAACCGTTTCAGGGGTTACGACATTACCTTTCGATTTAGACATTTTCTCACCATTCTCATCAAGAATTAGTCCAAGTACGATCACATTCTGATATGAAGGACGGTGAAATGGGTCGAACAAAACTGACTCTGCTAAGAGGCTATAAAACCAGCCTCGTGTTTGATCTATAGCTTCTGTTATGAAATCTGCAGGATAGTAAGGACTTGAGACCAAATCACTGATGTTATTTAAAGTCAGTGTCCCATCTGGCGTTGGTAGCTTGACTGGATATTTCCATTGAGAAAATGGCATAGCCCCTGAGTCATACCAAGCATCTGCAACTTCAAGAATTCTGCTCATCATAGAATTGCATTTTGAGCAGTGAATTTGAATTGAGTCTATATAAGGACGATGTAGGTCAAGATTTACTAATTGGCTTTTTACATCAGCGGTTACTCTGGATTCCAATTCCTTAAGGCTGCCAATACATTCTAGATGATTGCATTCAGTGCATCTCCAAATTGGTAAAGGAGTACCCCAATACCTTTCTCTAGAGACTGCCCAATCAACATTATTCCTTAGCCACTCTCCGAAACGACCTTCCTTAATGTGCGCCGGATGCCAATTGATACTTTCATTACCTTGAAGAAGCTCTTTTTTGTATGCAGTCGTACGAATGTACCAAGAAGATTTAGCGTAATAAAGCAAAGGAGTGTCACACCTCCAGCAAAAAGGGTATGTGTGGTAATAAATTGCTTGCTTAAAAAGAAGTTTTCTGCGATCCAAATCATTTATGATTTGCCTGTCTGCGTTTTTTACGAACATCCCTGAGCCAGGGAACCCTTCATCGAGTATTCCATATTGATTGACCGTATGCTGTGTAGGTAATTGGTACTTTGCACCAAGATCTGAATCATCAGATCCGTATGCTGGTGCAGAATGTACAATCCCGGTGCCTTCGAGGGTCGTAACGAAATCTGCAGCATAGACCATCTGTAATTCTGGGGCTGTGGCTTTTTCCTTATAAGGAGCTTCATACCGTAGACCAACAAAATCACGTCCATAAAAATTATTATTCACGACCCAGTCTTCACTTAGCACGCTGTCCTTTAGTTTCGTTGCTAAGATTAATTTTTCTTTTTTGAGGTCGTTCTCTGAGCTTGACACAACCACGTATTCTTCTTCTGCTGATATCGCGAGTGCAGCGTTTGCGCTTAATGTCCATGGTGTGGTAGTCCAGACGAGGAATGAAATTTCAGTATCCTCATCAAGCCCAAGTAGATCGTAAAATGAAGTATTTTTATCACTTTCAGTTCTCAAAATAGGGAACCTGACGAAAATAGAAGGATCAGGTGTATTTTCTTTATAGCCTAGTGAAAGTTCATGTGAGCTTAGCGAAGTGTCACAGCGAGGGCAGTGCGGTGTGACTCTAAAGCCTTCATATATCAAATTCGAGTCCCATAAACTTTTAAAGATTCCCCAACTATTTTCGATATAACTATTTTCGTAAGTTATGTACGCATCCTCCATGTCAAGCCAAACCCCTGTTCGCTTGGTCATGGTTTTCCAATCTTGAATGTACCGAAAAACGCTTTCTTTGCAGCGCTTGTTAAATTCTTCTATACCGAACGCTTCGATTTGATTTTTGCTCGATAAATTTAGCTCTTTTTCTACTTCAAGCTCTACCGGAAGCCCATGTGTATCCCAACCACCTCTACGAATTGGTAAGTACCCCTGCATGGCTTTGTAACGAAGCATCACATCTTTGTAGGCCCTTGAAAGAACATGGTGGATTCCTGGCATGCCGTTGGCAGTTGGGGGGCCTTCATAAAAAACAAAAAGTGGGGATCCTGTTCTTGCCTTATTAAGTTTTGCTAATATGTCTTCTCGATCCCATTTGGCTAAAATTTCCAGCTCCATTGCTGGAAAGTTCATCTTTTCTGGGACACTTGAGAATGTATTTTTGCCAGAAGTCATATGTTCCCCTTAAAACAAAAACCCGCCCCAGTAAGGGACGGGAATACCCGCGGTACCACCCTTTTTGTTTGTAAAAACAAACCGCTTGTTGCATTAGCTTCTAGATAACGGCTAGTACCGGCCATTCCTACTTAATTTTCGGATGACAGCTCGGAAGAGATTTCAATCAAACTTATACGTACCGGCTTTCACCAATCCCGGCTCGCTAAACGATTCAGAAGGATCTACTTGGCTTCGTCATAGCTGATATTGAGAAATTAGACCATGTGACGGATTCCGTCAAGTTGCCAGCTAAGACTCTACTTACCACTCAGGCAAAATTTGGTTTATTTTGATTGATCTTCGGTTGGTACGTATTCCACTTCAGCAAAGAAATCAAAGGCACGTTGCATTCTGTATATTGCGACTATAAATCCCAATTGAATTATAAGGAATCCGAACCATCTTAGTGTTTGAGAAATTGCAGTAGCGAATGACAATGAGTTTGCGAGTAAAGGTCCTTCCCATCCGGCCGTTATCCCGTGACTTAGCGTGAGTAAAAATAAATACCAAACAAGTTTTGTGCTTTTTCTGACTTCACTTAACACGAAAAGTCTAATTATTAATGTTGCGATAGTGATTTCTGCAAGTGCCCTAAGCGCGCACAGGAATGTTAATAAGTTTGAATTCCCCAATCCAAAATCTGCTTCGAAGGTTGGGAATCTAATAGCCTGGCAAAAGATGAAAATCAAAGCATAACAAATAGATAAACTAATACCTCGGCTCATCAACCTGAACGCTACCAATAAAACAAAGAGATATATAAATACATAAATTGCTGCTGATAATATACCTGCTGAAGCATCGAATTCGTTTGATAAAAGCCCCGATACCAATATAAACAGAGAAGCTAGTCCAGCAGGAGGCCATACAATTAGTATCAGTGGAAGACGCCGACTTATTGCATAAATTCCCATGATGACCACTGCGGCTAGAATTATTACATTGGGTAGCGGGAGTCCACCTAATTGGGGACTGAAATTACTACTGGACCAAATCCAAGAGAATACCGAAGACATATAAATAGCAAACAATGGAGCTCCCAATTTTAGGAGGAGCATATTATTGTTCAATACCAGTTTGCTTTTTTGGGGTTCTAATTCCAATTGACGAAACTAAGATCTAAGGATTCCATTCTATTTCTATTTTTTGCTCGGAATGATCATTACTCTTCGATTTTGTCCCTCACCTTTGCTTTCGGTGGTGACGGACTTACTAGATGAAAGTGCCATGTGAACAATTCTACGGTCAGATGCATTCATAGATTCTAATTCTACGGAATTTCCAGTTTCTGAAGCGCGATTTGCCATTTTTTCAGCTAAGCGTTGTAAGTTGCGCTCTTTTCTTTTGCGATAATGCTCAATATCAAGAATGACTGGCATTCTTGAGCTCTGGTGATCAGTTTGCTGAGATAACATCATGTTTACAAGCATCTGTAAGGATCTAAGAGTTTCACCTCTTTTACCTATCAACAAACCCGCATCCTCTCCCTGAATGTCTATTACTGCCGGTTCATTTTCATCTGCGCCAATGGATCTTATACTTGCCAGCGCTATGACATCTAATGATTTTAGAATACGGGAAACTATGGACAAGGCATCGCCCGCAATTCCATTTGCATCGATTCTTCGGACTCGAACTTTTGCAGGCTCAGAACCTATGCCTAAGATTCCTGATCTCCCGTGACTAACGACGTCTACGGCGACCCCTTCTCGGCCGACGCCTAACTCTAGAGTCGCTATCTCTATCGCTTCCTCCACCGTCTTCCCCGTAATCTCCAGACTCTGCTCTTCCATTATCTTCAGACTCCTTTTGTGGCAATTCCGTTGCACCAGTATTTTGAGAAATTGGTTGGTGTGACGTACCACTAGCTAAACCGGGTATAGCATTACGCAAACTCCCTGTACCCGTAACAAATGTTTGAATGAAAATTCCGACTAAGTTTGATACCACCCAGTAAATTACAAGACCACCTGGGAAGAACAAGCTGAACATCCCAAACATAATGGGGAACATCCAAACCATCATTCTTTGAGTCGATTGCTGAGTGGGGTCGGTACTACGAACTTGAATCATTCTTTGCTGAACGAACATCGTGATTCCAGATAAAACAACTAAACCTAGACCAAGCACGTTCCTGTCCCTGGAAGGCTCGATTGCTAAATCCATTCCGAGGAAACTTCGGTTGACAGGGACTGCAGAATCAAGCATGGGAAGCCAAGAATAAAGCCTGCTTGATAGGCCGGCTAAATTTTCAGGAGTAAAAGGAAGAACATTGTTTATCGCCCAAAAGAGACCAATAAATATAGGCATTTGGATTACTAGAGGCCCTAAGCAACCTACAGGATTAACACCCATTTCTTTGTAAAGCTTCATCATTTCTTGGCCACGTTTTTGTGGGTCATTTTTGTAACGTTCTTGCAGATCCTTTAAACGAGGCTGAAGGTTTTGCATCTTTTGAGTTTGTCTGACTTGTCGAACGACTAGAGGGTACGTTGCTCCACGGACTAAAAGTGTAAAAACGATTATTCCCAAGCCTAAATTATTGAATAAAATTACATACAATAGCATGAGGGAGTTAGTCATGGGTTTAGTGACTAGTTCATTCCATAAAAGCCCTAGGAATTCCATATTAATACCCCGACTCTAAATCGCGAATCCAAGATAGACGACGAGTATTTAAATCATAGGCATGTAGTTTTTTGTCAGTGCTGTGAACATAAACAATGCCTTGATTACTGACTAGAGGGGCCCGAATCTTCTCTCCTATCCTTTGATCCCACAAGCGTTGTCCAGTTTCAGGGTCTAAAAGAACTAGATTACCGTCGTCAGAACCCAGAGCTACAATTCCCACTTCATTTACTGGCGTGGAAACAATAGGACTTACAACATCCCCGGTTGGATATTTCCATGCCAAGGCTTTCGATTGCTGATCAACAGCATATAAGCGTCCATCCAAGCTAGGTATGTATATTTTCTGACCATCTGAATAAGGGTTAGCCCAAAACCAATTGTCAGCATTTAAAATCACGGCCTTTGACCCTGAAAGAATATCGACAGAATAAAAAGACTGACCAAATGTGCCTACGTACAAATAGTTATTAATAAGCAAAGGCTTAGCAACGATCGCTCCATCAAGTTCTATAGGGGCATCCCAAACTGGATTGCAATTTTCAATATCGACTGCGTACAAGTTGTGATCTAGATCCCCAAAATATGCAACACCTTCAGAGATTCTCGGCCCTCCCCATATTGCGCCAATTGGATCCGCTCCTCGTGAAGGGAAAACACAGCGTTCACGTAAGTCTAAGTCAAGCACGTATAGCCTGCCTGACTCTGCTGTTTCTGCAGCACCGAAAACTAGCCGATCGTCACTGATTGCTAATTCACCTACTATAGATTTAGCTAAACGATCACCTTCAATTTCGAAAGAAATCTCTTGGGTCAAGGTCTGGGCATCCAAAGCATAAACGACACCATCGAAACCACCGGCGTATACAGTATCGTTAAATACGAGAGGGGAAGAATAGAAGCCAGGGAATGCGTCTGTTCTGCCAGCATCGGTAACTTCAAAATTCGCTATAACCATACCTTGCCTAGTAAGGTCTAAAGCCAGAATCTGCCCTTTTGGTGTGCCAACATAGCCAATGTCACCTTCTATTGATAGCCCTGACCACGCTTGAGATGGAGTGGTGCGGTTTCCGACACAGCCGGCGAAAATTTGGAAGATAAGGACTGCACCAATTAAAAGTAATAATAATCTTTCCATGCGAAATTTATTCATTTATTGCTATGCCTTTCATGCATTGATGAATAAATTCAGAAGTAGCACCCGGGATACTGGACACTTTAGCAATAGTAGTAGATTTTCTATTCTGGAACAGGGTCATATCCTGATCCTCCTAGCGGTCTGCAACGCATCAATCTCCTGAAAGACAACCATGCTCCCTTTATTAGTCCGTGCCGATTTAATGCTTCTTGAGTATAAACTGAACAAGATGGATAAAACCGGCAATGGCTTGGCCACAACGCTGAAAGAAATCGCTGATAAAAAGAAATAAGCCTTAACAATAAAGGTCTCATTTTTTATTTGCTCTTTGTACTGTTTCATTATGATCGGCATTCAAATGTGCCTGATTGATAACCCTTATCAATCCATTACGAAGCTCAGAAAATGTAGCATCAAGTGCAGCAGGTCTAGCTATGAATAACAAATCCCAACCTGGCACTATATGCGACCGCCTAACCACCTCTCTCATTCTGCGACGAATTAAATTTCGATTCACGGCCAACTTAGATATTCTTCGGCCTACCACAAACCCAAAACGCCCGTGCGAAAGCATGTTAGGCGCGTATCTCAAAGCAACCATACGAACCGAAGTTGAGGCACCAACTTTTCTCAGGGATTTAAAATCTCTATCAGCCTTTAACCGTTGAAACTTTGGGAAAGCCTCACTCTTTGTTGGAAGAGCCTGATTTGAACTCTTTAAACAGTTAAAAGGTGCCTGCCTTTCGCTCTTCGTCGGCTTAGTACACGTCTACCACCAGGGGTTTGCATGCGACTGCGAAACCCGTGAACTCGAGCTCGGCGTCGTTTTTTAGGTTGCCATGTTCGTTTGGACACTGACTAAAATCCGCTTCTATTAGGATAAATTTATACTTGGGAGTATAAACTTGGGTGTTATTGGTGTCAAAGGAAAAGTATAAGAAAATAGTTCAGTGGGTGAATTCATAGTTTAGTATGTTTATATTTGAACTTCCACGTGATTAATAAATGGCAAAAAGAATAAAACAAAGAGCAGATATCGCTTTGGTGGAACGTAATTTGGTCGATTCGAGATCCACAGCTCAGTCTTTAATTCGAGCAGGCCGAGTTTTGGCTAATGAAATTAGGCTTGACACACCAGGGCAACTGATAGACCGAAATGCTGAGATTAGGCTGATCTCAAAGCCAAAATACGTAAGTAGGGGTGGGGAAAAATTAGAAGGAGCATTATACGATTTTGGTTCTGATGTTTCTGGGTTAAACGTTTTAGATGTAGGAGCTTCCACAGGAGGATTTACTGATTGCCTGCTCCAGAATGGTGCAAATCTCGTTTATGCAATAGATGTTGGCAGAGGTCAGCTTAGCGATCGCATAAGAAAAGACCATCGAGTAGTCGTAATGGAAAAAATAAACGCTAGGAACCCATTTAGCTTACCTTCACGCATAGAATTAATCGTAATGGATCTTTCATTTATTTCCTTACGCAAAGTAATTCCAAATCTTATGGAACACCTTGTTATTAAGGGAAAATTATTAGTATTAGTTAAACCTCAATTCGAAAGTGCCCGTTCAAAAATTGGTAAGGGAGGAGTTATACGCGAACCTGGAATGCATGCTCAAATAGTTGGCGATTTTTGCAAATGGGCTATCTCTATGCATTTTCGCATTTTGGGTATCCGTAGGTCTCACTTAACAGGAAGTTCAGGTAACAAGGAATTTTTCGTATATATGGAACGAAATCTTTTAAGAGAATAAATAATGCTGCTTAATTTCTACCATGGAGGTAGAATATTCAGGATTCACAAAGAGAGATCATGCACACTCCAGCCGGTATGAATAAGGATTTACTCGATGCCCCACATGAGGAATGCGGAGTGGTTGGAGCATACCTTCCTGGATCCCATGGTAGTGCCGCTGCCAGATTGGTTTTTTTTGCACTTTTTGCTTTGCAACATAGAGGCCAAGAAAGTGCTGGAATAGCAGTTGGTGATAACACTACTTTAAGAAATTTTGCCAACATGGGTTTAGTTTCAAATGTATTCCGTGAAGAAGACTTGGATAGGCTTCCAGGGCACATAGTAGTGGGACATACCCGTTATTCAACTATGGGCTCTAGTAATTTAAAGAATGTTCAGCCCATTGTCTCACGAAGTCCTTCTCTCGAGTTAGCACTAGCACATAATGGGAATGTGATTAATGCACCCGAATTGAGGCAAAAATTAGCAGAAGATTTCTCCGTGAATTGTCAGGGTTCTTCAGATAGTGAAGTAATAGCACATCTTTTGTCGTGGACTCCGGCGATGAGTTGGCCTGAGCGAGTTGACTCTCTACATCGTTCATTAAAAGGTGCGTACAGTCTTACCATAGCTACTAAGGATCAGCTTGTGGCTATTAGAGATCCCTTAGGAGTAAGGCCTTTATGCTTGGGGCGTTACGGTAATGGTTGGGTTGTAGCTTCCGAAAGTAGCGCTTTAGACCATGTGGGAGCACAGTTTTTTCGCGAAGTCGAACCGGGAGAGGCGATTGTTTTTGACCAAAAAGGCTTAACCAGCATCCCATATTCTCGAAAAGATTCTAGGACTGCACACTGTGTGTTCGAGCAAATTTATTTTGCTCGCCCAGATTCAATATTAGAAGGAAAGTTGGCACATATTTCTAGGGAGAGAATGGGAGAAGCCTTAGCTTTGGACTTCCCAGTTGAAGCGGACATAGTGATTCCTGTTCCAGACTCTGCTAATTCGGCAGCTGCTGGTTATGCGAGAGCTGCAAAATTGCCGTTAGAGTTCGGGCTAATTAAAAACAGGTACGTAGGTCGTACGTTCATTCAACCTGACCAACATTTCCGGGAGCTCGGCGTTAGAAATAAATTCAACCCAATCCCCGAAGTTTTGGCCGGCCAAAGAGTCGTTGTTGTTGATGACAGTATTGTAAGAGGGACTACGACTCCTCATGTTATATCCTTGCTTCGCGATGCGGGTGCCCGAGAAATCCATATGCGAGTCTGTGCACCCCCAATTGTCAATCCTTGCCATTTCGGCGTAGACATGGCTAACAAAGGTGAGTTTATTGCCACGGGAAATACTTTAGAAGAAATTCGGAGAATCATTGGCGCGGATACTCTGGCTTATCTCAGTGTGGAGAGATTACATTTAGCGGTTGGATCAGATCAAAATGGATCTGGTTATTGTGATGCCTGTTTTACTGGCAGATACCCGATGCCAGTTCAATTACAACTTGATAAGTTTACTCTCGAAAGGCCTGAAAATTCAGTCTTAGACTAAAGGACCATCATAGGCTTGGATTTGGAGTGCTGAATAGTGTTTTTACGTATATCCAAAATGGTTTTGCAATTTTGCATGAGGAGCTGATTGGCAGACTGTGTGAATCATGAACAAAGTAGATATTGTTATACCAGTACTGAATGAAGAGTTTGCATTATCAGGGTGTGTCGAAAACCTTTTGCATTTCGCACAAACCAACCTTGAATCTTACGATTGTAGGATTGTGATTGCTGATAATGGGTCTCATGATTCAACGCTAGATGTTGCCCAAAAGCTTTCTGTAAAGTATGGCAAAGAAAAAGTTATTTATTTTCACATGGAGCAGAGAGGCAGAGGTCGAGCTTTACGTAAAGCTTGGCTAGAAAGCGAATCAGATGTTCTTGTATATATGGACGTAGATTTATCCACAAATTTAAAAACACTACCAGAGTTGATATTTTCCATTACAGATAACAATTTTGATCTAGCAGTTGGTAGTAGGTTGAAATCAGGTTCAAAAACTACAAGATCCGTAAAGAGGGAACTAATTTCACGCACTTACAATGTATTAATTAAGATTCTTTTCCGGACTCGTTTTAGTGATGCACAGTGTGGATTTAAGGCAATTAGCAAAAAAGCTGCTAGCCAATTAATTCCCTTAGTTGAAAATAACCATTGGTTCTTTGATACAGAGCTTTTAATTTTGGCCGAAAGGACTGGTTTCAAGATAAAAGATATCCCCGTAGAATGGGAAGAAGATTCTGATACTCGTGTAAAGATAATCAAGACAGTTTTAGAAGACCTCCGTGGCCTAGCTAGACTCAGATTCTCTCCTGCTCCTACCATTTCGAGAGAAATAGCTGAGTCAAGACTTGAAAGTCATAGAAAAGACTGAGAGCACCCAGAATATGAATTACCGTGAGCCAGATTTTGAAGTCAGACCATCGTTGATAACAGGAGATACTGCAGAGGTTTATTTGCACAGAACTCAACGTGTGCTTCGTAATCAGGGTTTGAACCCTGTAGTAGTAATGGAATTTTCAGTTACTGAATCTGGCGTCTTATGCGGCACGCGGGAAGTGAAAGCAGTATTGGAGAAGGTCACATCAGAGGGTAATAGGGAAGTCTGGGCTCTTAGTGAAGCTAGTGACGTTACACCCGGTGAGGTTTGCTTGTCAGTGAAAGCCCCTTATTCATCTTTTGGATTATACGAGACAGCAATTACTGGCATTTTGGCACAGTCAACAGGATGGGCTACTGCAGCTAGAGCTCTTTCTAATGCAGCAGAAACCCACCCTGTGGTGTCAGTGGGTGCACACAATGTGCACCCCTCTGTCGCTGCAGTCATGGATTATGCAGCGGTAGTTGGAGGATGTGATACTGGGTCAACAGAATTAGGAGCTAGACTGGCTGGTACGCAGCCAATTAACTCTGTTTCTGGGGCATTATTGCAAATTATAGGTAGCCCAATAGAAGCACTTGAGGCTTTTGATAAGTCAGTAGCAGCTGATGTTCCAAGAATTGCTTACTTAGACCCTAGAGGTGATGTTACTGAGCAAACTGCTGAGATCGCTCGGTCAATGAGAGGTAGGCTTTCAGCAGTTAGGTTGGCTAGAATTCCTGGCGGCAAAAGGATTCCAGCCAAAGTTATTTCAGAGGTTCGGAGTAAACTGGATGAATTGGGTTGTCCTGAGGTTTACATCGTTCTAAGTGGTCACCTGAGCCCCCAACGAATATCCGAGCTACTGGAGGATTCAGCACCAATAGATGTTTTTCATGATTCAGGGTATATCGCTAGTGCAAATCCGATTGCTTTCAGACCAAATATTCGTAGTATTAGTGATCGCTCTATTCCTCAGGAAATGGAACCATCTCCACAAAACACTAGATTAATAAGGATCCTTTGATTACACAGTGTGGCTGCCCAATACAAAGCGACCAGAATTTACAATTGCAGCGGCTGATGTCACTGGGTTTTCAAAATTCTGAAACTCATCTTGTTCAATAATTGCCCTAGCTGCTTCATTTGCAGAGTTGGCCTTGAATTTACTTTTTTGATTTGAATCAATCTCACTTAACTCGTATGTAGCCACATATATAACCTCGCCTGCTTCCATATTGATACTCTTAACGACAAGTGCGTCTTTGCGTATGATTCCCAGCCATGCTTGGCGCCCTTCTTTCGGAACAATTGCTGCTATTCTTGGTGTATTAAAAGCATCACGCTCAAAATCTAGAGCAAGCAAGCTAATTGAAAGTGCATCGCGAGGAGGTAATCCTAATTCTAGCTTTTCTGTGATTGGGTCAGTATGTGATCCATTGCTCGCAACAACATAGTCGTTTGAGATCCTAATTGCGTTGTATGAAATATAAGGATTTTTTTTCAAATCATCCTCAGCTCCTTGGCGGGGTACAATCACAACTTTATCTTCAAGAATGATAGCTTCCCGGTTAGGGAATGAACGACTGGAAACTCGATATAGGGCTACATTGTTCGATTCTGAAGTTTTCCCAACAGCTACAATTCTACCTACGTACATTTCTTAGCCTTTGCCTGTTTATGCCATAACCAAACTAGGGTGTGCGTCAAAATCGAGAGTAAGTTCATTTGGCCCTTGGTTAAAACGATAAAACGCAGCAGCTGCAATCATTGCACCATTATCTGTGCACAACTTTGGTGCTGGGACAAGAACAGGGACTTCTGATTTACTCCGACATTCTTCTCTTAATCTACCATTAGCTGACACACCACCACCAAGTATCAGCCCTCTAGCGCCATTAATTTCACATGCGCGGGTTGCTTTTTCAGAAATCACATCCACAACCGCTTCTTGAAATGCTGAGGCTAGAGTGGGTATCAGGCTTGCATCTCTGCTTTCACTTTGATCTGAGTATAGTCCCAAAGCCTTAGCGCGATTTAGTAAAGCAGTTTTCACCCCACTGAAGCTGAAATCTAGAGTTCCGGGCAACCATGCTCGCGGCATACTCTCAGTAGCGGTGGATTCTTTGGCAATTTTCTCGATTGCTGGTCCTCCAGGGTAACCAAGGCCAAGGATTCTTGCAGCTTTATCGAAAGCTTCACCAACTGCATCATCTAATGTTTGCCCGAGAACTCTATACTGAAGATGATCAGACATTAGGACTAAATGAGTATGAGCTCCGGATGCAATTAAAACTACTAATGGGAACCCTGGATCTATTGCCGGATCATCATATTCTAACCATGCTGCATATGTATGACCCTCTAAGTGATTTACAGGTATGATCGGTATTTTAAGCGAATAGGATAAAGACTTAGCAAAGTTAACTCCGACCATCAAGGGACCAGCCAAGCCAGGTCCGTTGGTTACTGCTAAAGCATTAATTTCACCGATGGACACATTCGCATCTTTGAGGGCTTTCTTAACAATAGGCACAATTTCTAATACGTGCTGTCTTGAGGCTACTTCAGGGACAATTCCGCCATATCGAGAATGAATTTCAACTTGTGATGAAACTATATTAGAGAGTACTTCGTTTCCATTCTTGACAACTGCAGCTGAAGTTTCGTCGCAAGACGTCTCTATTCCTAAAATAAGCATGAATGCACTTCACATAATATTGCAATAATAATGGCGCCAAGGCCAATATACATGCTAACATCGCGCCCACGATTATGCCTAGCAATAAAGGAGTTCAGGACGAACGAAGGAGTAGGCAATTTGGAATATATTTTAATAATTTGTTTCGTTTTATTATCAGCATTTTTTTCTGGTGCTGAGGCTGCATTATTGTCGGTACAGCGGGTCCGAATACGCCATCTTGCTGAATCTAAATCTTCAGGAGCTTTGAGAGTTTTGAAAATGGTTGAAAAACCAGAAAAATCACTCCCTCCGATTTTACTTGGGAATAACCTTGTAAATACAGCTGTTGCAGCAGTATTTACTTCAGTAATGCTTAACTGGCTTGAGGATGAAAATAGCGCAGTGCTGTTTGCTACCGTTGGAGTAACGGTCATTCTTTTGATTTTTGGTGAGACTATTCCTAAAACCCTTGCTGCTAATCGCGCAGAAAGATTTTCAATAATCATATCCCTACCCATAACTGCGATTGCCTTCTTGTTTTCACCAGCTACCTGGCTTTTACAAAATTTTGCAGCCCTAATTGCTAAGATTTTAGGTGTTTCAAGGAAAGATCACTTAATAACAGAAGAGGAAATTAAATCAGCTGTATCTTTAGGAAGTGAGATAGGCGCTGTAGAGCAAGAGGAAGCACATGCGATAAAGCGATTGTTAGAACTTGGTGAACGACATTCTAGTGAAGTAATGACTCCTAGGCCAGAGATTGTTGTAATCGAAAAAGGCGCAACCATTTCTGAATTCTTAACCGTTTATGGTAAAAATTCACACACTAGATTCCCCGTAACTGACTCTGTTAAGGGTGATGTAATCGGCTTGGTATCGTCCAAGGATGTATTGAGGTTGATAGCCTCAGGAGCATCGATGGACACACCTGCAACTGATCGTCTAATTTCTCCATTTTTTGTCCCAGAAACGAAAAGAGCAGATCGTTTACTTGCGGAGATGCAATCGGGGAGCCACCAGATGGCCTTGATAGCTGATGAGTTTGGTGACTTTGCTGGGCTGGTAACTTTAAAACGATTGGTCGAAGGTATTGTGGGCTCCACTACAGGAGATGACGAAATACCCGAAGATGAAATTGTTACTTTAGGGCGTGATACATTTGATGTCGATGCTGGGATGTCAATTCCTGATGCGAATGATCGAATAGGACTGGATTTACCTTTCGGTGATTATCAAACTATTGCTGGTTTGGTGATGGAAAGGTTAGGAAGAGTGCCTAGTGTTAGTGATCAAATAGTTATTGACAATCTGAGCATTCAAGTTGCACAGATGAAAGGGTTACGAGTTTTGCGTGTTTTAGTAACCCGTACTCCAGCACCAAGCAATCAGGATGACTGATTTGAAAAAAAATGAGCAGTCACCAAAATTAAGAATTGCTGAGGCTTATGAAGCTACTTTACTTAAGCATGCTTCTATTGTTGGGAATGGCCCTATAATCTTCGCTGTGTCAGGAGGGCCTGATTCTTTAGCAATGTTGTTTGGAGCAAAATTCGGTAAAGCAAGCGACTTCCCTCAAATTATTGTGGCTCATTTTTGCCATGGGATCAACAAAGAAATGGATCAGAGGTCAGTAGAGTTAGTGAGGTCAGTCACTAACTCTCTGGGGCTTAAATTAGCAGTTGGATCAGCTGACGTGCGTGCATTAGCAATAAAAACAAAGCAATCCCTAGAAACTGCAGCCCGGCAATCGCGGTACGAATTTTTTGATTTGGTTGCTCGAGAAAATTCTGGCACCTGCATAATGGTAGCGCATACAATGGACGATCAGGCGGAAACTGTTCTGTTTCGTCTAACTAGAGGTACGGGTCTTCGTGGAGCTACTGGAATTCGCGAACTTACTTCACTCAAAATGACCTCGCGTTCATTGAAAATTTTACGACCACTTCTAGGGATATATAGATCTGAAACCATGCAAGTATGTATAGAAGGTGGCATCACTCCAATACAAGATTCAATGAATTTCGATTATCAATTTGCAAGGAGTAGAATACGGCACTCTGTTTTGCCTGAGCTGCAAAAGATCAACTCGGCAACTGTAGATGCTTTGTCTAGATTCGCTAATTTATCTCAAGAAGCATATGAAATCATTAGGGAGAAATCTTTGACTCTCCAAAGAGGAAGAGAAAGAAGGTTTCCTGAACAAGTAATATGGAATAGGGGCCATATTTTTGACTTGGGTCCTTCGGTTGTAGGCTATGTATTTCAAGACGCTTGGGAGTACTTAAATCAATCAAAATCGGTTTTATCGTGGCAACATATTGCTAAAATGTCCGATTTGGTTTCTTCTTATAGAAGCGGAATGATTCATTTGCCTAAAGGATTTCGGTTTATTGTAGAGCAAAATTCGGTTAGCTTAATTTCAAAAAATGCAGCTGAGTCTACTAGGCCTTTAAGTGACCTCCCAGTACCACTTGCTATTCCAGGATCTAGCAATATTGGCTCATGGGTGTTCGAGACACGGATATTCCGAAATACGTCGAATCAACCGCTAGTACAAGATAATCCATTTATAGCATTCTTTGATGCTGATTCAATTAGGTATCCTGTTGCGCTGAGGCGTCGAAAAACGGGAGATACCATAGTACCACTTGGAATGGAAGTAGGAGTAAGTGTTAAGGATATTTTCTTAAAAAATAAGGTAAGACGTAGATTAAGAGATGTTTTACCAGTTTTAGATTCTCAATACGGAATTGTTTGGGTCGTAGGGGTAAGAATAGCAAATTGGGCTCGAGTTAAAGATAGTACTGAAAGAATTCTTCAAATATCAGCTCGAAGATTCGATTGGCAATCATTGGACGGGTTTTTTAGCTAATGGGATTCAGTTTTCTCTAACTGGGTTGCTTTCATGATCATCTTCACCTAAGTAAAAATACCTAAAAGCCTCCGCCATAGTGTATTCAGATTGCTGGGCTGCAGTGATCGCCATATTACGAATAAATTGTTCAAACTCTGAATTGGGTGATCTGACTTGACTTTTGTGGGCCTTTAAAGAGTTTATTTTTATTTCAACTGTCTCAGATATATCCACAAAAAAATTTGCATCTTTGCCATGCATTCCTAGATATAAATGATCAACTACGTGGGGTTCCAGGCCCTCATCTTTTATTAACTCAGGCCACATATGAACATCTCTTGCTGACGGGAAAACGGCATCCATAGTAGCATCACCCACCGCTCTGTGGTCAGGATGATTTATGTAATTCCCTACCCATCGAGCCGTTGGGTTTTCAGTAATTACTGCGGATGGCTTATGTTTCCGAATTATACGGACTATCTCTTTTCTAAGTTCTAAATTATTTTCAACCATCCCATCTTCAAAATTCAAAAATTCGACATTTGTTACGCCTAAAATTCTGCATGCTGCTTTTTGTTCTTCCATTCTAAGGAGAGCGAGTTTTGAAGGGTCCATGTTTTTGTCTGTGGTGCCTTTGTTTCCATTAGTTACTATTACGTATACGCCTTCAACACCTTCTTTTGTCCATTTTGCTATAGAGCCTGCGCACATAAACTCTGCGTCATCAGGGTGTGCAACTATAACCATGACCTTTTCTCCAGGGCCTTGGAGTATGCCAGTAGGGTTATTCATGAAGAAATCCTTTGAATTTACTTTGTTATATTACCAAGCCACCATCAACTGAGATTACTTGGCCGGTTATATACGAAGCATCCGGACTTACCAGGAACGCTACAGTTCCAGCGACATCTTCTGTATTCCCTAATCGGCCCAATGCAACTCTTTTTTCTACTGCACTTAGAATTTCTGTGGATAAGCCAGCCACCATTTTGGTCTTTATGAAACCAGGAGCTATAGCATTCACAGTTATGCCTCTGCTACCTACCTCTTTTGCTGTGGTTTTTGTTAGCCCAATTAGGCCTGCTTTAGCAGCTGTATAATTGGACTGTCCCGGGTTGCCGTAAACCCCAACTACCGAAGATATGTTTACTATCCTTCCGGATTTCTGTCTTAACATTTGAGGCAAAACAGCCTTAGTGCACAAAAATGCGCTCTTCAGATTAGAATCAAGAACATAATTCCAGTCGTCTTCACTCATTCTTAGTATTAAGCTGTCCCGTGTCACACCTGCATTATTGACTAAAATATCACCTCCACCCATAAAATCAATTGCAGATTCGATAAGTTCACTAACCTGTGAACTATCCGATACATCAGCCATAACTGCTGTTGATCTACACCCTAATGAAACGATTTCGGCGACTATGGATTGTGCTGAATCAAAATTTGATCTGTAATTGACAACTACATCTGCCCCATCATTAGCCAAACGAAGAGCGATAGTCTTACCTATGCCATCACTACTTCCGGTTACTATCG
>MDTE01071931.1_pt1 | contig 19343 bp, 17 predicted proteins | sample 811231 | NCBI WGS metagenome assembly MDTE01 (sample SAMN05326651, study PRJNA326480) | marine metagenome | isolation source: seawater | place: Indian Ocean: Red Sea | collected 2010 | reverse complement strand
TGGCCGACCGCATCGTGGCCAAGGAGGCGGTGCCCGGCTGGGTGCGCGCCTGGAACGCGCGTACCGGCGACCATGAGTGGGACTTCCATACCGTGCCTGCCAATGGCGACGAGTATGGGGCCGACACCTGGTTGAACGAGTCATGGCGCTACTCGGGCAACGCCAACGTCTGGACGATGTTGAGCGGCGACCCCGAGCTCGGCATCGTCTACCTGCCCACGGGGACTCCGACCAACGACTACTACGGTGGGCACCGGCTGGGCGACAACCTGTTTGCCGAGACGGTGGTGGCGGTGGACATCGAGACTGGCCAGCGGCTGTGGCATTTCCAGGCCGTGCACCACGGGTTGTGGGACTACGACTTTCCGGCCGCGCCCAACCTGCTCGACATCAACGTTGACGGACGCGAGATCAAGGCGGTCGCCCAGGTCAGCAAGCAGGGCTTCATCTACACCTTCGACCGGGTCACGGGCGAGCCGGTCTGGCCGATCGAGGAGCGCCCGGTGCCGACCGAGCCGGTGATTCCAGGCGAGGTGCCCGCCCCGACCCAGCCGTTCCCGACCAAGCCGCCGCCGTTCGACTACCAGGGCATCACGATCGACGACCTCGTCGATTTCACTCCAGAGATCCGGGAGATGGCGGTCGAGGCCGTGAGCAACTTCCGGCTGGGGCCGCTCTACCAGCCGCCCACGCTTGCCGAAGAGAACGGGCCGCAGGGGACGCTCTTCCGGCCCAGTGGCGGCGGGGCCGCGAGCTGGACCGGTGCCGCGGTCGATCCGGAGACCGGCATGCTCTATGTGCCGTCGAACAACAGCTTCGGCGTGATCCACTACTACACGCCCGACCCGGCCATCGGCGGGAACCTCCGCTACACGCACGGGGCGCCCGAGTCCCAGCGCCTGGCCGGCAATGTGCCGCGCGGTCCGGTCATGCCGCAGGGGCTGCCGCTGCTCAAGCCGCCCTATTCGCGGATGACGGCCATGGACATGAACCGGGGCGAAGAGGCCTGGATGCAGCCCAACGGCAATGGTGATCGCATCCGGAACCATCCGCAGCTGCGCGATCTGAACCTGCCACTGCTGGGTGGTGACGGTCGAGGCGGCCCGGTGCTGACCAGGACCTTGCTGATCAGCGCGCTGTCGGCCGGTGGGACCGACAATGGGCCCCGCCTGATCGCGCGTGACAAGGCCACCGGCGAGGTTTTCGGGTCGGTCGACCTGCCGTCGGGGGCCATCGGCACCCCGATGACTTATATGCTCGACGGTCGGCAGTACATCGCGCTCACCGTCGGCGGACGTCCGCCACGGCTCGTCGCCTTCGCCCTGCCGGAGTAGATCATGACCAGACACACGTTGCGCATGTCCTCGATCGGCCTCGCGTCCGTACTGCTGCTGACGGCCACCACGGCGGTGGCGCAGTTGACTGGTACCGAGAACGGCGAATGGCGCTATCTGGGTGGCGACGCGGGGCACACCCGCTCGTCGGCGGTGAACCAGATCACTGGCGACAACTTCTCCGATCTGGAAGTGGCCTGGATCTGGCGGGGCGACAATTTCGGACCGAATCGCGACTACTTCAACCGGGCCACGCCGATCTATGTGGACGGGGTCGTCTACACGGTAGCGTCGCCCCGGCGTCAGGTGATCGCCATCGAGCCGGCCACGGGCGAGACGCTCTGGACCTTCCGTGAGCCGGAGACCGTCCGTCACCTGCGCTCGCCGCGCCAGGCGTACGGCAAGGGTGTCGCCTACGCCGAGGTGAACGGCCGCGGCGTGATCTTCGTCACCAGCCCCGCGTTCTTCCTGTGGGCGCTCGACGCCGAGACCGGTCGTCCGCTCGAGAACTGGGGCGCGCAGGTGCCCATCGAGGGCTTCCCTGGATCCGGCACGCTCGACCTGATCCCGCCGCTGGTTTCCGACTGGGGACGCTGGCAGGACCGCAGCGCCAGCTACGACGCCAACTACGGCATCCCGCGCGAACTGGGCATGGTCACCTCGTCGTCGCCGCCAATCGTCGTCAACGGCGTCGTGGTGGTGCTGGTTGGTCACCAGCCGAGCTACGGGCAGACGCGGATCGAGAACGTGCCGGGCGACATCATGGGGTTCAGCGCCGAGACCGGCGAGTTCCTCTGGAAATTCCACACCATTCCGCGGCCGGGTGAGTTCGGGCACGAGACCTGGCACAACGACGCCTGGCAGTGGTCGGGAGATATGTCCACCTGGGCGCCCGCGTCGGCCGACCCGGACCTGGGGCTCGTGTATCTCGTGACCAACGCGTCGACCGTGCAGACCTACGCTGGTCATCGCCCTGGAGACAACCTGTTTGGCGGGTCGGTGCTGGCGCTGGACGTCCATACCGGCGAGCGCCGCTGGCACTTCCAGATCCATCGGAGCGACCAGTGGAACTACGACCTGCCGACGGCTCCGATGCTGCTCGACCTCACCGTGGACGGTCGAGAGATCCCGGCCCTGGTGCAATACACCAAGCAAGGACTGATCTTCGCGTTCAACCGCGAGACTGGTGAGCCGATCTGGCCGATCGAGGATCGGGATGTCCTGCAGACCGAGGTGCCCGGTGGCTACACCTCCCCGCGGCAGCCGTATCCGACCAGACCCGAGCCAGTCGACCCCATCATCTGGGACGGGCTGACCGAGGAGTTCGTGGTGGATTACACGCCCGAGCTGAAGGCCCGGGCGATGGAGATTCTGACTCACTACCGGGTGGGCGGTCTGTATGTGCCGAATCTGCCCCAGGACCACACCAACGAGTTCTTCAACAACGTGGGGTGTCAGGGCGGCGGCAATGTGATTCCGCACCCGCCGGTGGCCGACGCGACCACCGGTTGGCTCTACAGCTCGCACCGCCGGACGTGCAACGCGCCGCCATTCATGGCACCGACCAACGGTGTGGATGTGGACAATCCGGAGTACGCCCGACCGGGCCCGGGCGGTGCGACGCCCAACAGCACGCCGACAACTGGTACCACGGTCTCGGCCTGGCTGCCACGAGGGGCGAGACGCCCCACGCCCGAGCAGGCGCCTCACGTCTCGGCCACCGGCCTGGCCAACATCGATGGCATTCCGCTCTACAAGCAGATGAACAACCAGCTCTCGGCGTTCGACATGAACTCCGGGGATCGGACCTGGTCGCTGCCGGTGGGTGAGACACCAGAGGTCTACAGGACCCACGAGCGGCTCCAGGGCGTCGACCTGCCAAACCTCGGTGGCGACGGCTTCTCGATTCAGATGGTGGCCGGAGACTTGCTGGTCCAGACCCGGGCGCTCAGCGAAGGCACCCGACAGATCCGGCCCGACGCGCCGCTCATGCTCCACGGGCGCGACAAGCGCACCGGCGAGATTCTCGGAAGCGTCGAACTGCCCGCGCCGGGCCAGTACGGGATGATGACCTACATGCACGACGGCAAGCAGTACATCGTGGTGCAGGTCGGCAGCATCCACACCGACTTCCCGGGCTCCCTCGTCGCTTACAGCCTCCCCGACTAGAGTCGTTCGGATCCGGCGGCCGCAGCGTTGTTTCCCTCAGAGCGGGACCGGTCCGCCCAAACATCGAGAGAGAGGACGACCCATGGCGATCTACGCGTTCGACGGCACCTGGAACAAGGACGACGACCTGTCGGTCGTGGGAGACAAGGACACCAACGTGGCGCGTTTCCTCGACGCCTGCGATCTGCCTGCAGACGAAGAGGAGTATGTGAAGGGCGTCGGCACCCGGTTCAGCATCTTCGGGAAGATTATCGGCGGGCTGACCGGCACCGGCGGGAAGAAGCGGATCCGCGACATGTGGAAGCAGCTCCGCGAGAACTTTGCTGCCGGAGACGAGGAGATCTATCTGATCGGGTTCAGCCGCGGCGCCGCGCTGGCATTGCACTTCGCCAACGAGATCCACGAGAAGAAGCTCGTCAACCAGCACGGCAAGCGCGTGTCGGCCACCATCGGGTTCATGGGGTTGTGGGACACGGTCGGCGCCTTTGGCATGCCGCTGAACATCAATTCTGCCGTTCCAGAAGTGGGACCCCGGCTACGACCTGAGCGTGCCGCCGAACGTCACTCGTTGCTATCACGCGCTGGCGATCGACGAGCGGCGTGAGTCGTTCACGGTGACGCGGCTCAATGTGGACCGGAGCGACGCGAGAATCGAAGAACGGTGGTTCCGCGGTGTGCATTCGGAAGTGGGTGGACGCAACGAGAACATCGCGCTCTCTAACATTGCCCTGAAGTGGATGCTACAGGAGGCGGCCGACTTCGGCTTGCCCGTGAATGGCCGGAAGCTGGCGGCGCTCGACAAGACCATTGACCCGACCGCGGCGATCTCCGAGAACCTCGACCCGCTGCCGGACCCGGCGCGCACGCGGCATCCGCTCGACCTCTATCACCCGACGGCGGTGGCGCGCTCGCTGAGCGTGGACGAGACGGCCACCTTCACCGTGAACGCTGGAGAGAAGTTCTCGTGGAGCGGGATCCGCCTCATCAAGGGCGGGGAGTATACGTTCGACTTCGATCCGGACCAGATCTGGAAAGACGGCAAGCTCGAGTGTGGTCCCTCTGGCTGGACTGTCGTCGGGAAGGCGAACGAGCTGAACTGGTTGTTCGAGCGGCTGATCAAGCACGCGGAAGACGACCGGCGGCATCCCGACGCCGACTGGTTCGAGGTGATCGGTACCCTCGGGAACGAGTCGGACGAGGCCCGGGACATGTTCCGCATCGGCAATGGCAGCCGACAGGTCACTCCGACGTGCTGTACTGCTTCGCGAACGACCTAACAGCCGCTATGGCAACAACGAAGGGGCCGTGCGGATATCGATCACGCGCGTTGGCTAGCAGCCAATGGTGAAATCCCGCGTCGCACCGAGAACGGTGCTGGGCACGTGTGACAAGGCGCGACGAGGGAGAGAATCGGCCATTTTTGACCGAAGAGCAACGTGGCTCACGCGTGATTCAGCGCCGTTCGAATGCAGCGGGGCTTTCACCACGGGCTGCTAGACGGTCTCGGCCGGGGCCGCATCCAGCGCGCGCCTGATGAGATCGGGCGGCACGGCGGCCGCTGGCGCATTGCCGTCGAACCACGCGCGCACGTCCTCGTCGAGCCCGAGCCCGTGCATGTAGTTGTAGAGCGCGCGGGCGAGTCCACGGCCGAGCCGGTCGTGGTCGGTGCCGGTGGGGTCGGTGAACCCCACGACGTTGCGAGCGAAGGTCGCGGGCGGCTGAAGGTCGAGCGTGATGCCGAAGCGCGCCGGATCGCGCGCCACGGGACTGTGCGCCGTCGCCACGAATCGATGCCAGTAGGCCGACTGTAGGCAGCCGGCTTCGAACAGCTGGCGAACGCGCTCGAGCGCGTCGACGGTTTCCTGTGCGGTCTGGCTGGGGAAGCCGTACATCAGGTAGGCATGCACCATGATGCCGGCCTCGGTGAGCGCTCTCGTCACTCGTGCGACCTGCTCGACGCTGACCCCTTTCTCCATCAGCTCAAGGAGCCGGTCAGACGCGACTTCGAGCCCCCCGCTCACCGCGACGCAGCCCGAGCGCGCCAGCACTTCGGACAGCCCCGGTGTGAACGCCTCTTCGAAACGGATGTTGCCCCACCAGCTGATGACCACACCGCGGTCGAGCAGACGTTCGGCCAGCGCGCCGAGCGCGGCGGGCGGGGCCGCCTCGTCCACGAAGTGGAAGCCGGTCTGGCCGGTCTGGTCCACCAGCGCCTCGATGCGGTCGACCAGCGCGTCGGCGGCCAGCGGGTCGTAGCGGCTGATGTAGTCGAGGGTGACGTCACAGAAGGAGCACTTCTTCCAGTAGCACCCATGTGCGACGGTCAGCTTGTTCCAGCGCCCGTCGGACCAGAGCCGGTGCATCGGGTTGAGCATCTCGACCATGGAGACGTAGCGGTCGAGGGGCAGGCCGTCGTAGCTCGGGGTGCCGGCCTCGGCTAGAGCAACATCCGCGACACTGGCGTCGTGTTCGTAGACGACGGCGTCGTCCCGGCGTAAGAACGTCCGGACCAGGGGCGGCCGCGCGCTACTCGCGGGCGACCGCAGACGCGCGAGCAGTGAGGCCAGCGGCCGCTCGCCGTCGTCGAGCGTGACGTAGTCGAAGTGATCGAAGACGCGCGGTTCAGCGAGCTGGCGGAGCTCGGTGTTGACGTACCCGCCGCCCAGGACCGTGACGATCTCCCGGCTGGACTGCTTGAACCGCCGGGCCATGCGGAACGCGCCGTAGACGTTGCCGGGAAAGGGGACGGAGAACCCCACGACGTCCGGCCGATGCGTCGCGACGATCTCGTCGGTGACCTCATCGATGAACGTGTCGACCAGCGTGGGAGGCGCCTCCAGCGCCTCCACCAGCGGGTCGAAAGACGGCTCGCTGCCGACCAGATGGCCGGCGTAGCGGGAGAGCCCGAAGCTCGGGTCGATCCCCTCCCGGACGGCGTCGGCGAGGTCGTCGAGGTAGAGCGTCGCCAGGTGCTTGGCGCGGTCCGTCAGTCCGAGGCTGCCGAACGCCCAGGCCAGCGGTTCCTCCTCTGCACCGCCGGGGTCTTCGTCGAGCGGTACGAACCGCGGCCCCTCGGGCAGCCAGTCCCGCCCGACGATCCGCAGCGCGAGGCTCGGGTCGCGCCCTTGCAGGTAGCGAATCACCGGGTCGATGGTGTCGAGAACGCGCTGGCTGTGGTCGAGAAGATGAACCACCGAATCCGGTATCCCGTCGTCGCCTGACGCGGCGGCCCGTTCCTCGAGATCAACCAGCACGCGAGTCAGACCCGCCCGCGAGAACACCCTCAGGAAAAGCTCGAGAGAGGCGTCGGCCTGCCGCACGTCCAGTCCCAGCTGGTCCGGCCGCTGGTTGAGAAACCCGGAGAGGTACGCCGTCGCCGGATACGGCGTGTTCGGCTGTACCATCGGAGGGGTGACCAGCAGGAGACGCATGCGCCGAATCCTACCCCCGCCTGCGCCTTGACATCGAGCCCAACCTCCACCAGAGTTCCACCCGTCATGCAAAGAATTTCCCGACCGGCGTCACTGGCTGCATCTCTCCTCGTGGCTTTCCTGTCCGCCCCCGCCGCGGGCCAACAGGTGGGCAGTAGCTTCTCGGCCGACGACTGGCCGATGGCGGGCGGCGATTGGACAAGTTCACGCTATTCGACGCTAGACCAGATCTCGACCGACACCATCGACCGCCTTGGCGGCGAGTGGGTGATCCGGATTCCCGGTGGCGGCTCGTCCCGATCGACGCCGGCCGTCAAGGACGGTGTCATCTATCTGACCGCGGCGGCGAGCGTGGTGGCGATCGATGGCGCGACCGGAGAGTCCCGCTGGCAGTGGCAGGCGGACGATCCCGCGTCGGGCCGTGCGCCGTCGTGGCAGGGCGTGGGAGTCGACGACGACAAGGTCTACGTCGGGCTGCGGAGCGTCGAGGTGGGCGCCATCAGCCAGGAGACCGGCGAGTTGCTGTGGGCGACCGACGTGGGGAGCGACCCCGACGTGGCGGGCGAGACCGTCACCACGGCGCCGATCATCGCCGACGGCAAGGTGTTCGTGGGTGTCGCCAACGGCGACAGTGGCGGCCAAGGGCGGATCGTCGGACTCGACGCCGACAGCGGCGAGCTGCTGTGGACGTTCCACGTCATTCCGCGGCCGGGCGAGTTCGGCCACGACTCGTGGCCACAGGACTCGAACATCTGGGAAGTGGGTGGCGGGGGCGTCTGGCTGGTGGGGACGGTCGACCCGGAACTGGGGCTCGTCTATTTCGCCACGGGCAACCCGGTGCCAATGTTCGGCGGCGAGATTCGTGGGGGCGACAACCTGTTCACGGCGGCGGTCCTGGCGGTCGACATCGAGACCGGTGAGCGCCGCTGGCATTTCCAGGTGGTCCGCCACGACATCTGGGATGCCGACATCGCCACGCCGATGCTGCTCTATGACGTCGAGATGGACGGCGAGCTCCGCAAGGGTGTCGCCGCCATCCGTGCCGACGGCTTCCTGTTTCTGTTCGATCGGGAGACCGGCGAGCCGCTGATTCCGATCGAGCAGCGCCCGGTGCCGCAGGACCCGGATCAGCTCACCGCCGACACCCAGCCGTTCCCGGTGGGCGCCGAGCGGATCATCCCCGACTGTTCATTGTGGCGAGACCGCATCCCACCACCGTTCGAGTTGAGCTGCAGCTTCTTCACCCCGCCGTCCACCGATACCCCGGCAGTGGTCGGGCTCGGTTCACCGATCCCCATGGTGCGGGTGACGCCGATGTCGTTCAGCCCCCAGACCGGTCTGATCTACGCGCAGGGGCGGAGCCACGTCGGGTTCGCGCGGCGATTCGAGGATCCCTGGATCTCGGACAACCGTCCGGGGGGCTACGACCGGCTCGGATTGCCAGAATCGGTTGGGGTGCTCGCGGCCGTGGATCCCCGCACGAACACGGTGACCTGGAAGCAGGACCTGCTCGGCGGACGCCTGGCGACCAGCGGGCCGATGTCGACGGCCGGCGGGCTCGTCTTCTGGGGCTCGGCCGACGGGCAGCTCGATGCCTATGACGCCGCGACCGGCGAGAAGCTGTGGGCGTTCCAGGCCACGCCGGCCGGCGCGCGGATGCGTCCCGGTCCGGTGGCGACCTACGCGATCGACGGTACGCAGTACATCGCCATGCCGATGGGGAGCGAGTTGTGGGCGTTCGCGCTCGACGGCGACGTGCCACCGCGGGACGAGGCGGTCGACAATCCACCAGACCTCGTCCGCTGGACCGGACCGACGCCGACCGAGACCGACGAGATCCAGACCGGCAGTCTGCGGGTGAATCCGTCCTGGTCGCTCGGTGGCGCCCGGACCGCGCTCGACGAGCACACCTTCAACCCGCAGCGCTCGCAGGTGACCACCGGCACGCGCGTGCGCTTCGTCAACAACGGGTCGTTGACCCACACCATCGAGGCACGGGACGGCAGCTGGTCGACGGGTCAGATCGAACCGGGGCTCTTTGCCTATGTGTCGTTCGATGCGGCTGGCGTGGAGGAGTTCCACTGCACCGAGCCCCCCTGGGCGCTCGGCGAAGTAACAGTCGAGCCGTAGGCTTCCGCTAGGCGGCAGATGAGCGGCGTTTGCGTCGCTTCGGGTCGATGAAGGTGCCGTCGCCGAGGGGACGGTAGCCGAGCGCCTCGACCACGGGCGCCAGGTGCTCGGCCTGGCACGACAGCCTGGCGCACAGTTGCGGGTCTGGTGTGAAGGGGCCCCGCCGGGCCGCGTGATGCAGCGCGCGGCTCACCTTCTCCGCGACATCAGCGCGCACGGCGAGCGGCCCGAGCCGCGGGAAGCCGATGGCGTCGTAGAACTCGGCCGGGACCTCCGACCTGGCGTCGGTTGAGACCGCCCCAGGCGCGAGGCCCTCGACCGCCACCCCCCAGAACGCGTTGGCCAGCGCCAGGCGTCGCTCCACGACGCTCGGCTTCAGCGCCGATCCGAGAAACACATAGCGATAGCCAAGGCGTACGCCGAACCGCTCCAGCCCCTTGCGCTCTTCGGCCAAGAGCGCTCGCACCTGCTTCCGCGCGGATGCGGCCGAGATCGTGCCGAGTCCCTGCTCCAGTTGATACAGCAGGCCCCGGACCGCCCCGCTGGCATCGGCCAGTCGGTCGGTGCGGAGCGGGGCGAGAACTTCACCCGCCAGGTCTCGTCCCGCCGCGGTCAGGCGCCGTTGTACCCGGCTCCCCAGGCCCCGCGACAGATCCAGACCGGGGTCGACGGCGACTGTGGGGCGCAGCAGATCGTCGCCTTGCCCCAGACGTCCCACCTCGTGGTCGCCGAACGTGACGCGTCCGGTCGGAGCGAAAGCGAGCCGTTCATGGGGCGCGTCGATCAGGTCTTCCAGCCAGTTCGACGTCTTGGGCGGCGGGGATGTCCTGGCCAGATCGGCCAGCACGGCGAACGGACTGTCGGGTCGAGGCGCCATGTCGCCGACATGCACGTCGACGTGGGCGCGCCGGCGGGTCAAGAACCGTTCGACCAGCTGTTCGTGCAGCGCGTCGCTCAGTTTGTCCTCGATGGCCCGGGTGCGCGCACGCCAGCTTTCGTGATCGGGCGCCCAGGCCGGCCGATGTGCGACGTAGGTCCAGGTGCGGATGAACGCGAGCCGGGTCAGCAGGTCGTCGATGGCGCCGGTCACGTTGTCGAGCGGTGCAATCCGCCGTTCGAGCCAATCGGCGCTCAGGGTGCCCCGCTCGCTCGCCAGCTGGCGGTAGATGTCGCCCAGGATGGCCACATGGTCCTCGAGCACCAGCTGGCGGTAGTCGGGAATCTGGCACACCTCCCACAGCAGGCGCACGGCCCCCTCGCCCTCGACCCTGGGGCGGATGACCGGGTCAGCGGCGAGACCACGCAGGGCGTCGGTATCGGCGGCCCGCGCCATCAACCGGAGCTCAGGGCGGTCCGGTCGCTGCTCAAGCGAGGCGAGCAGCGCGTCGACCGACGAGAAGTCGAGGTTGCGGTTCCGCCACATCACGCGCTGGGCGGCGGGGAAGTGGTGCTCTTCGATGGCGGTGGCCAGGGCTGGAGCGAGGGTATCGGCGGGCGCCAGCGTGCCGAAGGTGCCGTCGTTGAGGTGACGCCCCGCGCGGCCGGCAATCTGGCCCAGCTCGACCCGATCGAGGTTGCGACTGCCCCGGCCATCGAACTTCCGGAGTTCGGCGAATGCGACATGGTCGATGTCCAGGTTCAGCCCCATGCCGATGGCGTCGGTGGCCACCAGATAGTCGACCTCGCCGCTCTGATAGAGGGCGACCTGCGCGTTCCGCGTGCGGGGTGAGAGCGCCCCGAGTACGACGGCCGCGCCGCCGCGGCGGGCGCGTACCCGGTCGGCCAGCTCCCACACGCGGGCCATCGAGAACGCGACGATCGCTGTACGTGGCGGCAGCCCGCTCACCTTCAGCCGGCCGCGGTGCTTCAGCGTGGACAGTCGTGTGTGGCTCTTGAGGCGAGCCTCTGGTACAAGTGCGGCGACGAGGGGCCGCAGGCTGTTCGAGCCGAGGAACCAGGTCTCCTTCCGACCGCGCGCGTGGAGCAGGCGATCGGTGAAGACATGGCCTCGTTCGATGTGCGTCGCGAGCTGCACCTCGTCGACGGCCAGGAAATCGACCTTGCGGCCGAGCGGCATCGCTTCGACCGTGCAGACCCAGTAGCGGGGTCGCTCCGGTACCCGTTTTTCTTCGCCGGTGATGAGCGCCACCGTTTCCTCACCCGCCCGTACGCTGAGTCGGTCGTAGACTTCCCGCGCCAGGAGCCGGAGCGGCAGCCCGATCATCCCGGTCTGGTGTTCGAGCAGACGCTCCACCGCGCGATGGGTCTTGCCGGTGTTGGTGGGACCGAGCAGCGCGGTGAGCTCCGACGCGGACGAACGCGGGTGGGTCGACATGGCCGATGCCACGATACCACCCGTCGACCGATCGCGGGACGGTGCGGTATGGTCTGGAGCCTCGATGGAGGCGTGTGATGGCGGCTGAGTGGTTTCCCAGCGGGTGGGCGCACTACCTGACGGGCGGCGTGGTGATCGGGGTGGGGGTGAGCCTGGCCTTTGTGACGGCCGGGCTGATCACGGGCATGAGCACCGTCTTCAGCTCGACCTGGTCGTGGGTGTCCCGGCTCGACTATTTCCAGCGCGAGCGGATGGTGGCGTCACGAGGCTGGCGGGCCGTCCTGGCGCTGGGCCTCGTGGGTGGAGCGGCGCTGTACACCGTTGGTGTCGGAGACGGCAGTGCGCTCGCGACCAGCGTGACGCCGTGGCAACTCGCGGTGGGCGGCGTGCTGATCGGTTTCGGCGCTCGTATGAGTGACGGCTGCACGTCGGGGCATGGCATCTGCGGGCTGGCGTCGTTCCGGTTGCCCTCGCTCCTCGCGGTGCTGACGTTCCTGGCCACGGCCATGCTCAGCGCCCGGCTGGTGCTGGCGCTCGGAGGCGCCTGACATGGATGCCAAGACCCTGGGGATCGCGCTGGTCACGGGCGTCCTGTTCGGCTTCGGTCTGGCCATGGCCACCATGGTGCAGCCAGAGGTGGTGCTGAGCTTCCTCCGCTGGGAGGACTTCGGGCTGATGCTGGTGCTGGGTGGGGCCGCCGGCGTGACGGCGCTGGCCTATCAGCTCGGGCCCCGCTTGATGCGAGCCCCGGTGACCGGGGGCGTCTTCGACCGCCACCGCTCCGGTCTGAACCGCGAGACGCTGGGCGGCGCGGCGATCTTTGGCGTCGGCTGGGGGATCTGCGGCGTGTGCCCCGGGCCGGCCATCGCGGGACTCGGGGCCGGAAACGTGGCGTTACTTCTGGCGGTGGCCGGTATCTTCGCCGGCGCCTATCTCCACGGCTGGGTGGCGAGTCGCGGTTCGTGACCATGATGTTCGGCTCGAGGCGTTCGACGGATTGTCGGCAGGCGACGACGAGGATAGGATGACCGTCATCATGTCGAGACACTCCCCTCGCTCTGTGCTCGTTGCGTTGGCACTGCTGGGTGCCGTCACTACGCTTTCCGCCGAGGACTGGCCGCAGTGGCGTGGGGCCGACCGGCTCGGCATCTGGCACGAGACGGGCATCGTCGACGAGCTGCCCGACGAGCTGAAAGTGGTCTGGCGCACGCCCATCCGCTCCGGGTATTCCGGGCCGGCGGTGGCTGACGGGAAGATCTTCATCACGGACTGGGGTGAGGAAGAGGGCAGCCGCACTCTCGACGGGACCGAGCGGGCGCTGGCGCTCGACGAAGAGACCGGCGAGGTGTTGTGGACGCACGAGTGGCGGACCTCCTACCGGATGCTGCAGGTCAGCTATGCCATCGGCCCCCGCGCGACGCCGACGGTCGACGGCGACCGCGTGTATGTGCTGGGCGCGACGGGCCGGTTGTTCTGCTTTTCGGTCGAGACCGGCGAAGTGCTCTGGGAGAAGGACTACGTCGCCGAGTACGGCACCAGCGTGCCGGTCTGGGGCATCGTCAGCGCGCCTCTGGTCGACGGTGACCGTCTGATCACGGTGGTGGGCGGTGAGCCGGACGGCCTGGTGATGGCCTTCGACAAACATACGGGCGAAGAGATCTGGCGCGCCATCGAGGTGACCTCGGAGATGGGCTACGCCCAGCCGGTCATCTTCGAGGCGGGCGGCGTGCGCCAGCTTATCGTGTGGCATCCCCAGGCACTTGCGTCTCTCAACCCCGTGACCGGCGACGTCTACTGGGAGAACGGGTGGGAGGTGTCGATGGGGGTGACCGTGGCGACCCCCGTCAAGAGTGGCGACTACCTGCTGGTGTCGCAGTTCTTCAACGGGTCGTTGATGATGCGGCTCAACCAGGACCGCCCCGCCGCCACCGAGCTGTGGCGTGGCCAGAGTCGGAGCGAGCTGCCGGACCAGACCGACACCATTCACGCGATGGTGACCACGCCGCTCATCATCGGCGACCACGTCTATGGGGTGGACAGCTATGGCGAGCTGCGCGGCCTCGACGCCAGAACCGGCGAGCGGTTGTGGATGAGTCCCGCGATGACCGCGCAGGCACGTTGGAGCACCGCCTTCATGGTGCGGCACGGCGACCGCTACCTGGTGAACAACGACGACGGGTTCCTGATCTCGGCGCGCTTCACGCCCGAAGGGTACGTGGAGCTGGATCGCACGCGACTCATCGAGCCCACGTCCGGTTCGGGTACCCGCACGCCGCACGGTCGGATTGACGAACGCCGGGTGAACTGGTCGCATCCGGCCTACGCCAATGGCCACATCGTCCATCGCAACGACCGGGAGATCATCCGCGTGTCGATGCGGGTGTCGGACTACTGATTGGCGTAGAGGGCGGGAACGGCCGGGCCCGTTCGCTCAGGTGAGGGTCAGCGTGACCCCGCCGAGCGACGCGAGCCAGAGCGCGTTGAGGTGGAAGACCGGCTGGTAGAGACGCAGTTTGTCGGGCAGGCCCATGCCGGCGACTCCGAGAAGGCCGCCCGCTCCCAGGAGCCAGATCGGCCACACGCCCGTCGAGAGCGAGAGCCCGATGACGAGCGTGAGCTGACCCACGCCGATGAAAACGCGCCCGAACCGCACCAGGCAGGTCACACACTCGGTGCTGACCCGGAGGGAGGCGATGAATTCAGTGATGCTGCTCTCGTCCTGACTATCCATGTCGAGCGCGCCCTAGGCGCCGAAGTGGTAGTAGAAGGCGTAGGCCAGGGTGGTCATCAGCAGCCCCGCGCTCGGCACCCCGACCGCCGGCCAGACCACGATACGGCCAGGTTGGTCCGACACGAGGGTCGCCAGCGCGAAGCACGCCATCAGCCCCACCACGTAGCCGAACAGATAGAGCCAGATCCATGGCCGCCGGCTCTGGTTGACCGCGGCGAAGTCGCTCGGCTCGAAATACGCGCCGATCTTCGCGGGGAGCAGGACCCAGCCCAGCCATAACATGAGCGCCGCCGCGATAAACAGCCCGCCGGTCGTTTGGGTCTCGAGAGTGGTCATGGGAATCCGGAAATCCTGACTGGGCGAACCGACGCATAATGGCGCGGCGTTTCCGCGCCGCCGGGCGCGATGGGCTCGCTGCCACGATGGGAAAGAGTCTCCTTCTCGGAGCTGGACATGTCCACCTGCACCTGATCAGCCGGTGCCAGGAGCTGCAGGTTGGTGGACACGAGGTCACCGTGGTCGCGCCCGAAGTGTTCTGGTACTCGGGGTTGGCCAGCGGGGTGGTGGCCGGTGACTACCCGCCTGAACTCGACCGGATCGACGGCGAGCGGCTGGCTACGGCGGCCGGCGTGAGCTGTCTGCGGACCACCGCGACGGCGATCGACAGCGCGTCGAAAGTGGTGACCACGGCCAACGGACGGCAGGTCGGCTACGACGTGTGCTCGCTCAACGTTGGAAGCACGAGCGATCCGTCGCTCCTGGCTGGCCAGCATCCGCGTCTCTACCGGGTCAAGCCGGTACGGCTGCTGTTTGAACTGTGCGCGGATCTCGATATCAAGGTCTCGGCCGGTGAGGCACCCAGTGTCGTCGTGATCGGGGCCGGCGTGACCGGCACCGAGCTGGCGTGCTGCTTTCGGCATCGCTTGAGTCGGAACGGGGGACGGGGACGCGTGTCGCTGGTAGGTCGCGGCGGGGTGACCCCGGAGCTGCCGGGTCGGGCGCGGCGCTCGCTGGAGCGAGGTCTCGCCCGGATGAAGGTGCGGTTCAACCAGGCTGGCGTCGACCGGCTGGAGGAAGGCCGTGTGGTGCTCGATGACGGTACCGAGCTGCCGGCCGATGCCGTGGTGCTGGCGACCGGTCCTCGGGCTCCCCGGTTCTTGCGATCGTCCGGTCTGAAGTGCCATGACGGTGACGACGCGGTCATCGTCGATCGGCATCTTTAGGTGATGGATGCCGATGGGGTGTTCGCCGCGGGCGACTGCTTGCACTTCGTCCCCCGACCCCTCCCCAAGATCGGAGTGTTTGCCGTGCGCGAGGCACCCATCCTGCTGCACAACCTGCGGGCCTCGCTCGACGGACGCTCGCTCGAGACATTCACGCCGCAAGACCGCTACCTGAGCATCCTCAACCTGGGAAACCGACGGGCGCTTGCCTACCGGGGGCGTCTGGTGTGGTCGGGCCGCCTGGCCTGGTGGCTGAAGGACCGGAACGATCGGCGGTGGCTCGACCTCTACCGTTGAGGTGTGGACCTGGGTGCGGAAGTCACCGGCCGAACTGAAACTGCAGATACTTGATGCTTAGTCCCTCGGCACGGAACCGCTTCTCATAGCGCGTTTCCAGCATGCACTGCTCGCCGGCCAGCGGCGACCGGTGGAGGTCGTCGGTAAAGGACAGCTCGGCGGTAGACGTGTGCTGGCGGACTAACGCCAGCGTGTAGTCGAACAGGCCGGCATCGTCGGTCTTGAATCGCACCCAGCCACCAGGGCCGACCAGGCGCTCGTACATCTTCAGGAAGGGCGGGGCGGTGAGCCGATGTTTTGCTTGCTTGGTCTTGGGGCGGGGATCGGGAAAGGTCAGCCAGAGCGTGTCGATCTCGTCAGGTGCGAAGAAGCGTTCCAGATCGGCCACGTCGGTGCGCAAGAAAGCCACGTTGGCGAGCTGGTGTTCCAGCGCGTAGCGGCTGCCGATGAACATCCGGGCCCCGCGCCTGTCGACGCCGACATGGTTCTGAGGCGGTGTCCGTTCGGCCAGCGCGGCCGTGAACTCGCCGCTGCCGCAGCCCAGCTCGACCACCAGCGGATGGGCGTTGCCGAAGACGTCCTCGGCCCATCGGCCCCGGAGGGTCTCGTAGCCAGGCTTGCCCTGTTCGAACAGGTTCGACAGATCGGCGTTGGCGCGGAAGCGCTTGAGTTTCTTTCGCACGTCGGGCCTGCCGCCACGGCGGCGTCGGCCAGCGACTATACCGCAGGGGTCGGCCTAGTCGGCCCGCAGTGCTATCACGGGATTGGCGCGGCTGGCTCGCCGAGCGGGAAGATAGCTGGTCAGCACCGCCGTCGCGCCGAGTAGCAGCGGGGCCACCGGAAAGGCCGCGACGTCGGTCGGGCCGGTGTCGACCAGGAGCCCCCCGACGAGCCGGGAGGCGAGAAACGACAGCCCCAGCCCGAGCACGTTTCCCACCAGCACGAGCCGTAACCCGCTTGAGGCCAGCTGCCGGGTGATGGTCGGTGCGTCGGCTCCGAGGGCCATGCGAATCCCAACCTCCCGTCCCCGCGCGGCCACCGAGTAGCTCACCACGCCATAGAGCCCGATGATGGCCAGCGCCAGGGCTAGCCCCGCGAACAGCGACAGCACCAGCGCCCCGAGCTGCGCAGGCAGGCGGGGGACTGCCAGGTGGCGTGCCATCGTGGACGTGGTCCAGATGGTGACCTGCGGGTCGAGGGTCCGGGCGGCCGTGGCCATCGCGCGGGCCGCCTGCTCGTCGTCACCGGTGGTTTGGCCGAGAAAGTGGGCCAGGAAGTTCTCTTGTTGTGTGTAGGGGAAGTAGACGTGCCAGCCGGGGGCCTCGTCCAGCGACTGGATCGGGATGTCCTCGGCAATCCCGACGATCGTCACCGCCGTCTCGCTTGTCGCACGGTGGAACGTCCGGCCGACTCGGCCGCTGGGCCGCAGCCCGTGAGCTAGCGCTCGGGCACCGCGGCCAGCACGACCGCGCCGACGGCCGGGACTCCCTCGGACTCGAAGCCGAGCTGCCAGCATCGGTCGACGTTCAGGCCGTGCGCCCCGAGATATGCCTCGACCGACGGCGCCAGCGGTCCGTCCAGCTCGAGTCCCCACGTCCACGGCTCGTCGTAGGTCCTCTTGACCGTCCGGCGGGCGGCGAGTCCCAACTTGGTCTCGAGCCACTGGCGGGTGAAGAGGTCGAAGGCGATGCGACTGCCGGCGGGCAGCGTGGTCACCGCGCGGAGCGTGGCGGCTATCACCTCGTCGTTCAGATACATCGACACGCCTTCCCAGATGACATAGGTCCGGCGCGAACGATCGAACCCGTGGCCGTCCAGTGCGTCGAGCCAGGTCTGCTCGGTGAAATCGCAGGTGACGTAAGTGACGGCTGACGCGTCGAGATAGGCCGCTTCAACGGCGGTGAGCTTTATCGCCTGCGTGCCTGGCGTGTCCACCTCGAACCAGGGTACCGATTGGTCGGCTGGCCGCCGGTAGCCGCGGACGTCCCAGCCTGCCCCCAGCAGCACCACCTGATCGCCGTGGGCCGCGTGCTCTTCGAGCGCGTCGTCGATCAGCTTGCACCGGGCGCCCATCATGCCGCTGAACGTCGTCGGGTTCGACGGCGGGTATCGGAAGGCCTTCGGTATGAATCCGAGCAGTTTGATGCTCCAGACGAACGGCGATATCAGTACCGGGAGGAACCCCCAGTCCGTGGCAGGCAGGTGGGGCGTCAGCTCGAACGCCACCGGATCGGGACGATTTCCGAGGAGGTGGTAGACGAGCCGCATCTGGAGCGGTTCGTAGGCGGTGCCCGAGGCCTGGCCGCGTGTGGCTCCCAATCGCCGCATGTAGATCACCATGCCGACCAGAAGGACAGGCACATACAGCACGCCCAGTGCGACGAGCAGCGGGGACAGCAGAATCAAGACGAGGGCGCGGACCGGGCGCATGGACTATTCGCGCGCTACGATGGCCGCCCGCAGCTCCGTGACGTCGACGGCGCGAATCACCGAGCCGGCCGTGATCGAGGTGTTGGTGTAACTGGGCAGGGCCAGGCCGTCGTTGGTGTAGACGCCGCTCAGCGCGGTGCGCAGCTCGGTGAGGTGGATGGCCCGCGGCTGGGTGGTGCCGGCCACGAGCGTCGCGTCGGTGAAGCTGAACGCGCTGAGGCCGCGTCCGGTACGCAGCGTGTTGATCCGGTCGCGCATTTCCTGGAAGTGGACCGCCTTCACCAGGGTGGTGCCGACCACGAGCGGGTCGTCAGTGAAGGTCACCGAGCTCAGCGTCACGGTGAAGGCGACATTCGAGATGTCGTAGAAGACGTTGCCGACGCCCTTGACCTTGATGCGGGTCGTGGTGGTCGCGTTGTTGGGGATGACCACCGCCTGCGAGCCGTTGTTCGGCGTGCTGGCAAGGAGCGTGGTCGGGAACGTCTGCCCGCTGTCGGTCGAGAGCAGGATCGACACGTTGGTCGCGTTCACCGGGGCGGCATTGGTGCCGGCGACGTTCCAGGTCACGGTCTGGGGCGATCCGCCCGGCAGGGTGAGCGTCGAGGGCATCGCACCCTCACCGCCTTCGCCAAAGGACGGGAACGAACCGGTGTTGGGCGCCGTCACCGCGAAGGGGCCGCTGCCGGCGCCGACCGGGCCCAGCGAGTTATCGGAGACGAATTCCCAGACGCCGTCCGAGGACGCCGCGGTCTGCGCGTGGAGACCGGCGCTGAGGAGCGTCACTGCCAGGCCGAGTCCGCCGATGAGGGTCGATCTGCGTGAAGGAGACCGCATGGTGGCAGCAACTCTCGCATACCTGGTGGCCAAGAAGCCAGAGCCGGATCATGCTATCTTTACCGGTGATTCACGGTCGTTGCACAGGGGAGGGCATCTCATGAAACGGGCACACTTCGTCTTCGGCGTGTTGATCCTGGCCGCGGCCATGATCGGCGTGGTGTCGCCGGCGCTGGCGCAGGAGCCGCCCCGTACAGGCTGGGGCGACCCCGACCTCCAGGGGGTGTGGGATTTCCGGACGATTACGCCGCTGCAGCGCCCGGAGGCCTTGGCCGACCAGGAGTTCCTGACCGCCGAAGAGGCGGCCGAGCGCGAGGCGGCTGCCGTGCAGCGGAACATCGATCTGTGGGAAGCCGACGCACGTCGCACCGAGGCGGGCGGCAACGTCGGTGGCTACAACAACTTCTGGATGGACAACGGCACCCGAGT
>MDTE01013755.1_pt1 | contig 19347 bp, 22 predicted proteins | sample 811231 | NCBI WGS metagenome assembly MDTE01 (sample SAMN05326651, study PRJNA326480) | marine metagenome | isolation source: seawater | place: Indian Ocean: Red Sea | collected 2010 | reverse complement strand
TTTGCGACTAATTTTGCCTTTACGCTTCATAATTTAAAAGAGGTATACATATATTATTCAATTATGGCAATAATACTAAACTTGGGCTTGAAGTATTAAGATTAGTATCCATTTATAAGCTATGACAACAATAGTATTAGTTAGAAAAAACAAAGAAGTTGTAGTTGCAGGTGATGGACAGGTAAGTATGGGAAATACAGTTGTGAAAAGTACTGCTTCAAAAGTAAGAAAAATTGATAAAAGAGGTGTCGTTGCAGGATTTGCAGGATCTACAGCAGATGCTTTAACTTTGTTTGAAAGACTAGAAGCAAAATTAGAAAAACATGCAGGAAATTTATCTAGAGCAGCAGTTGAGTTGGCAAAAGATTGGCGAACGGATAAATATTTAAGAAGGCTCGAGGCATTGATGGCAATAGGTGATAAAGAAAACAGCTATATAATATCTGGTACAGGAGATGTTTTAGAACCCGAGGGGGATGTTATTGGAATTGGCTCAGGTGGAAATTATGCACTAGCAGCAGGAAAAGTTTTAATTGGAACTGAAATGAACGCTGAACAAGTTGCTAAAAAGGCAATTGAGGTTGCTGCAGAAATTTGTGTTTTTACAAATAATAATGTTAAAATTGAAAAAATATAATGGATAAGTCAAACGTTACACAGCTTCATCCAAAAGATAAAAAAAATTCTAAGGAAGAGTTTTTAGGTAGTTCGCTTTCACCAAGAGAAATTGTATCGGAGTTAGATAGGTTTGTTGTTGGACAGAATAAAGCGAAAAAAGCCGTTGCAGTTGCATTAAGAAATAGATGGAGAAGACAAGCTCTTGAAGGCGAAATGAAAAATGAGGTTTTACCTAAAAATATTTTAATGATTGGCCCAACTGGAGTAGGAAAAACTGAAATATCGAGAAGATTATCCAAACTTGCTGAAGCTCCATTTGTCAAAGTCGAAGCGACAAGATTTACAGAAGTTGGATATGTTGGAAGAGATGTGGAACAAATAGTCAGAGATCTTGTTGAAATAGCAATTTCAATGGAAAAAATAAAAAAAAGGAAAGAAGTAAAGACTAAGGCACAAAAACTTGCTGAAGAGAAAGTTTTAGATGCTTTAGTTGGAAAAAAAGCAAGTGCTGCAACAAGAGAAAGTTTTAGACAAAGATTAAGAAATGGTGACTTAGATGACAATGAAATTGAAATTGCAGTGAGTGATACAGGAACTAATTCAACCTCTTTCGAAATACCAGGAATGCCTGGTGCTAATGTTGGAATGATTAATATTGGTGAAATGCTTGGAAAATCCATTGGTGCTAAAGAAAAAAAAAAGAAAATGACTGTAAAAGAATCTCATGAAATTTTAATAAATGATGAGTCCGACAAACTAATTGAGCAAGATAAAATTATTAAAGCAGCTAAAATTTCAACCGAAAATAATGGCATAGTTTTTTTAGATGAGATTGATAAAATTTCTGGAAGAACAGATAGAGTTGGTGGCGATGTATCTAGAGAAGGTGTGCAAAGAGACTTGTTACCCTTAATAGAGGGAACCACTGTAAATACTAAATATGGTCCGATCAAAACGGACCATATTCTGTTTATCGCCTCTGGTGCTTTTCAACTTGCTAAACCATCGGATTTATTGCCAGAATTGCAAGGAAGATTACCCATAAGAGTTGAATTGGAAGCTTTAACTAGTGGAGATTTTAAAAGAATTTTAAAAGAACCAGATTACAGTTTGATTAAACAATATGTCGCTCTATTAAAAACAGAAAATGTTGAACTAGAGTTTTCTGATGATGGTATAGATGCAATAGCAAATATTGCTTCAGAAGTTAATGCTACAGTTGAAAATATTGGAGCAAGGAGATTACACACAATTATTGAAAAAATTTTAGATGAAATTAGCTTTACCGCAACAGATAGATCTGGGGAAAAGATTATTATTAATAAGAACTACATAAATAAAAATCTGGATAATCTTGTTAAAGAAACTGATTTATCTAAATTTATTTTATAAATAACCTAAATCTTGCATCTCATTTTTAAAACTTGTTTCTATTTCATCTCTTATATTTTTATCCAATAAATCTTTCCAATCGTTTTTAGGTCCCAAGAAAAAAAATTTATTATTATTCTCTGGGGCTTCTTTAAATCCCTTTAATTCCTCTTGTTGTTTCAAATTTTTGAAACTAGTATCTTTAATAGATTTTAAAATATTTTTTTCTTCAAATTTGATTTCTGAAATCTTTTTTATAAAATCAGTTATCTTTAAAAATTCATTGATAGGATCTTTTAACAAGTTCTCATATTTTATTAGGATATATTTACTTTTGAGGGAGGTAATGCTTTTCCACGAATTATAGTGAAATTTCCAAGATGAAATTATTGTTGGTAAATCTGCCTCCTTTATAGATCCTTTCGAACCTATTACCTTGTCATCATCCTTTATAAATTTTAGAGATCTTTCGTAATTTTCATGATTATAATGATTTTTAATTGATGTGATCACATTTCTTGGATCCCTTACAATGTGTATAGCACCAATAGTATTATTATCATCAGTGAAGCTATATTTTCCTATTTTCCAAAATGGACTGTGAGTTTTGAAAAATTTAATCTTATTGTCTAGATTTAGTTCTGATTGGGCAAGATTACAGTTCTTTATAATTTCTGTTACATCATCTGTATCACTTGAAAAATTTTGAAAATGTTTTCTAAGCGGAAATTGATCTATCTTTATATTATTAATGTTTAATTCGTCATTTGGAGCAAATATTAATGAATTTAAGAATAATCTGACCCAAGTATTTCCACTCTTAGGATATGAGGCTAGCCAGATTATCATTTTACTAAATTTTTTTTAAAAAAATATAAAATGCACCACTGCCCCCATCTTCGATATTTGCATCTTTTATTTCATTAATCAATTTCATTAATTCTGAATCATTTTTTATATACTCTGGCAAAGAATATTTCAAAATACCAAGATCTTTTGATGAGTAAGGATTTTTTTCATTATCTGAATGAATACCTTTTCCAGTAACAATAATTAATTTTCTAATCCCATCTCTATAAGACTCCTTAATTAGTTTTTCAATTGTTTTGTTTGCCTTATCAAGTGAAAAACCGTGGAAATCAAAAATTCTAGTTTTTTTAATTTTTTTTTTTGAAATTACCAAATCTTTATTTGGTAAAGAATCTTTTTTAGTTAAAAAATCCTCCCAATCTTTTTTGTCTTTTTTTGAAATTTTCGTGATCAATTATGTCAACGTATCAACGAGTTGCCAATTTGGATTGCTTGAATTTGTATCTCTTGAAAATACCCAAGTATCATAAATTTTTTTTATTTTTTCCGGATCACCTGAAATTATTTTTTTTTCTTTATCTTTAATGCAAGTTATAACCTCTGCAACAAAATCCACTGTAACTCTCAAAATAGATCCGATCTTGCTATGTTCTTTAATGTTTGCTGAATTAATACCAATAAATGTTATCTCCGCAAAATGTCCTCTATTACTTCTGTCGACTAAAGCTGTTTTAAATTGATCATAGATTTTTTTACTTAACAAAGGCTTGCTGTTAGTAATTTTATTGTCTTGATCACTAAAATCAGTGATTATGGTTTCATAGGCGATCTTTGCGCCCTTTAAAAATTCTTTTTGAGCGTTTTCATCAAAATTTTCTTTAATTTTAACATTATTATCCGCCTGAGCTTTTTTTAAAATATTTTCAAATTGAGGATTAATTTTCCCCTCAAAGCCTGTTCTTTTGCCTAAAATCCCTCTTAGTCTCAAAAAGATAAAACCTGCTATCATCGCTAATAGAATGATATCTATGTATTCAAAACTATAATTCATACTCTGATAGTAATTACTATGTTGAAAAATTTCAACTAGCATTTAGATTAAAGACAAATGAACTCAGTTTTAATAGCCATAATTCTGGTCCCAGTTATCGAAATATACTTATTTATAAAAATTGGCTCTCAAATTGGTGCTTTAACCACAATAACACTAGTATTCGTAACTGCTTTACTTGGAATAATGTATGCCAGATACGAAGGTCTGAACACTTTAAAGTCTGGCTTTGTGCAATTGATTAAAAACGAGATGCCTGTTTATGAGATAATTTCAGGTGCAGCTATAACTTTCGCTGCTTTATTACTTATTATACCTGGTTTTGCGACAGACATAATTGGTTTCTTGATTATATTTCCTTTTACCAGAAAATTAATTTTTAAAAATCTTTCATATAAATTTCAAATGAAAAAGAAGATAGATGAAAATTTTATTGATGGTGAATATGAGGATATAGATAAAAAAGATGACAAAAAATTATAAAATATTAGCTAAATATATCAAGGATATGTCAAGTGAAACACCAGATGCTGAAACATATATGTATGTAAAAGATAATATTTCCCGTTACCAATTAGGAATTGATATAAATTCAAAAGCAATAAAAAGTAGATTAATAGAAATTAACACCTCGATAAGATTTCACGATAAAGAGGAGAATGTCAAAAAATCAATTTTTGAATTTGTTTTTGCATCAGTTGTTCAAGTTGATGAAAATCTTAAAGACAAAAAAATCTTGGAAAAAATTGTTTTAGTTGATGTCCAAAAAGAAATTTTCCCTGATATAGAAAAAACATTAATTAATTTACTACATAATTCAGGTTATCCAGCTATCAAGATTGAAAAAAAAATAGACTTTGAAGAATTGTATAAAAAAAATTTTAATTAAAAAAATTTTTTTTTATTTGTGATTTTAAATAATAGCTATGACTTTTTAGTTCTTCCTCAGATGGTTTTATAATTTTCTTAAAATAATTTATCTTTTTATTACTTTTTAATTCATTAATTTTTTCCTGTTCATTAAAATCTAAAGTAGGTTCCTTTTGATCAATTAAATTTATATAAACTTTTGCTAGTAAATCACAATCCATTAAAGCGTTATGTTTTGTTCGTCTTGAATTATCGATTCTATATCTTTTACACAAAGCATCTAAATTTGATGGAGATCCTGGGAATTTATCTCTAGCCAAAGTTAAAGTGTCTACTATATCATTTTCAATAGCTTTTTTACCTAAAATTTTTAGTTCATTATTCAAATGGGATAAATCAAACTCCGCATTATGTATAATTAACTTTTTATTTTTTATAAATTCTAAAAAATCATAAATAATTTCTGAAAATCTTTTTTGTTTTGAAAGAAACTCATCAGTATAACCATGAACTTCAAAAGCTTTTTCTGAAACTTTTCTATCTGGATTCAAATAACAGTGAAATTTATTTTTAGTTGGTATCAAATTATCAAGTTCGATGGCACCAATTTCAACAATTCTATGTCCCTCCTTAACGGAGATACCAGTGGTTTCAGTATCTAAAACAATTTCTTTCATTATAAAATACTTTTTAAAAGATTTTTTACACTTTTTCTAACAATCTTTTTTGTGTAATAGTTTTTAATAACATAATGAGATTTTCTTTTTTTATAATCAAGCGGTAATTGAATTTCTCTCAATCTTTTAAAAATTTTACCATTAAAGCTCTTTCTTTTACTTAATCTGTTTGAGATATCAGATTTTTTAGAGTCAACAAAAACTAAAATCATATTTTTTTTTTTATATTATTCTCTAACAATAGCGGAACATCTAAAATTACTACTTTTTTTCTTTTATTCTTTAAAAAAAAAGAATTCATTCTTTTTCTTACAAATGGATGAACTGTTTTGCTAATCTTTTTTATATTTTTCTTATTTTTTAAAATTGCATTTGTTAATTCTGTTTTATCAACAGGAAATGTCTCAATATATTTTGGTAATATTTTTTTTAATTTTGCAAAACAAGTCTTGTTATTTCTGTATATTTTGACTACCTCATTGTCTGCATTAAATACTGGATATCCGAATTGTTTTGATACAAAACTTTTTCCTGATCCAATATCCCCTAAAATTCCAATAATAATCACTGGTCTAGTACACTTATAGTTTCATCATTAATCTCTGGGCTTACCCCTGTCCACAATTTAAAAGCCAAATGTGCTTGCCACAAAAACATCATTTTACCATTCATTATTTTATTTCCTCTTTTCTTGGCCTCTTCAAGGAATTTGGTTTGTTCTGGGTTGTATATTAAATCATAAAATAATACATTTTTGTTGTTGTCATAATTACTAAAGTCCAAATTTATATTTTCATCTTTTAATAAACCAACACTGGTAGTGTTTATTATTAAATCACATATTTCAGTTTGCTGCCCCCAATCAACTATTTCGATAGTGTTATTTTTCATACTAAGCAAATTAACATTTTTGTCCCAAATCTTTTTCAATTCCTCTGCTTTCTTTCGAGTTCTATTGCATAAATAAACTTTATTAGGTCCATCTACTTTCACAAAATTTGCCAGAATTGATGGCGTAACCCCTCCTGCTCCAAGTATTAAAATTTTTTTATCTTTTGATTTCCAATTATGTTTGCGCAAGCTTATATTAAAACCACCCTGATCGGTATTATATCCGACAACTTTATCTCCCTCTTTAACCAATGTGTTGATGGACTTTGTTAGCCGAACTTCCTGAGGACACTCATCTATATAATCAAATATCTCTCTCTTAAATGGAACCGTTATGTTTACTCCCTTGATGTCTCCTTTTTTTACTTGTTCGACGACTTTTCTTAAATCAACTTTATCTACTTTTCTTTTTTCATAAAAGGAATTTGATATTTTATATTTATTAAACCAATAATTATGCAACAATGGTGATTGCGAGTGCTCAATAGGGTTGCCAATAACTAAATACTTATTCATAATTTGTTAAATAATCTTTAATTTTATTTATCGGAAGACCCATAATAGTATTTTCATCGCCATCTATCCTTGAAAATAAAGATTTTCCTTCCCCCTCAACTTGATAAACATTATACGCATATAACGCTTCATCGCTTATTTTTGATAAGTATTCTTTTAGTTGGTTTTCAGTAAAGTTTTTCATGGTTAATTTAGCTTTATCAGTATAATTCCAAATCATCACCCCATTTTTAGAAATACAAACAGAACTTATTAAATGATGGTCTTTGCCATTAAGTTTTTTTAAAATTTCTAAAGCATTATTTCTATTTTCAGGTTTTGATATTAGTTCTCCCTCTAAATCTATAACACTATCCGCACCTAAAACTAACTGACCTGGGTTCCTCACGCTTACTTTATTCGCTTTTAACTCTGCAAGATTTTTTGAAATAATTTCTGGACTAGCTTTTTCATTTAATAAGCTAATTTTAACAACATCCTCATCGACATTTGAGTGCTCAACGGTATTTAAAATGTTATTTTTATCTAAAATTTCTTTTCTCACTTTACTTTTTGACGCTAAAATAATTTTTTTATTCATTTTTTTTACTAGAAAATATTTCGTAAATTTTTATTACAGATGCAGCTGTTTCTTCAACAGATTTTCTTGTAACATCTATAGTTGGCCATTTGTACTTTTTGAAAGTATTTTTTGCATCTTCAACCTCTTTTTTTATTTTATCTAAATTGGTATAATCTTGATTTTTATTATCTTTTAAAGAATAAATACGATTTTTTCTTATATCGACCAATCTTTCAGCTTCTGTTGTTAAACCAATAATACAAAATTTTTGTGGATTTTCTTTAAAATTTTTTGGTATAGAATTTTGATTTACTAGAGGTATGTTGGCCGTCTTATAACCTTTGTTTGCCAAATATATAGATGTAGGTGTTTTGCTGGTTCTACTTACACCTAATAAAATTATATCAGATTTTTCCACATCGACTAATAAGTTTCCATCATCATGATTCATGGTATATTGAATAGCTTCAATTCTATTATAATATTCGTCATTTAAAACATGTTGTCCACTGGGTTGATGAGATGCTCTTTGATTGAAAAGTTTTGAAAAACTTAGGATTAAGCTTCCCAAAACTCCAAAACAAGGTATTCTTTTTTTACTACATGCGTTGGATAGATTTTTGGCTAAGCTATTATCTACAATTGTATATAAAATAATAGGATTTTCTTCTTTATCAGCTAAATCTAGAATTTTTGATATTTGATTTTCGGTACGCGTGAAAGAATATGAATTAACTTTGTAATCAATGTTTTTGAACTGAGCTTTTAAGGATAGAAAAATCCTATCTAAGGTTTCTCCTGTAGAGTCAGAAATTAAAAATATTTGATAAGTATTAATCATGTATATTTCGTTAATATCTTTGTAATATTTTAATAAAATTAAACAAATTCATTTTTCAATAAAATAACTTGAAAAATAAGAGTTTTATCAACATTATTAATTAAGTGGAAAACAATTATACAAATGATTAAGTAATTCATAAATTACAAATAGATTAATAACAAATTAGAAAATAAATGGTTAATAAAATGTTAATAAAATATAGTTACCATTATTCACATTCCCTAATAATACTACAATCTTATATTATATACTTTATATATGACTCCAATTTATAAAGTTTTAAAAAATAATAATACAACCGTAAAGCCTATATGGATTATGAGACAAGCGGGAAGGTATTTGCCAGAATTTAGAAAAATTAGGGCTAAAAATCCTAATTTTATAAAACTTTGTTTAAATGAAAAACTCTCTACTGAAATAACTTTACAGCCTTTAAAAAGATTTGATTTAGATGCTGCTATAATTTTTTCAGATATTTTAATGCTTCCACATGGACTAAATCAAAAAGTTGAATTTAAAAAAGGTATTGGACCTATATTGGGAGATTTAAATTTGGAAAATATTTTAAAATTAAATGAAAGCGATTTTGTTGATAATTTAAAACCAGTTTATAAGTTAGTTAATTTGATTAAGAACAACGATCTCACAAAAAACAAAAATACAATAGGTTTTGTGGGTGCTCCTTGGACTCTTTTGGTTTATATGATAAATCAAAAATCTCCAAAGTCTGGTTTAAAGAATAATTTTTTTAAAGATAATGATTTAATAAGTGAAACTTTAAGAATTATTGAAAAGTTTTTAAAAATTCACATTAAAAATCAAGTTGAAAGTGGTGCTCAAATTATTCAAATTTTTGATAGTTGGGCCAGTCTATTAAATGAAAAAGATTTACCAAACTATGTTTATGAACCCACTATTAATTTGGTTGAATATACTAAATCTTTAAATGTTCCAGTCATATGTTTTCCGAAAGGCATAAAAAAATATAAAGATTACTGTGAGATCGTTAAACCTGACGCTATTTGTATTGATTATGAAGTTGATCCAAAAGAAATTTTAAGAAACATCCAAATTCCTGTTCAAGGGGGCATGGATCCAAAAATTTTATTAAGTGATCAGGAAAATTTGAAGAAAGAAGCAAAAAAATATTTAGATATTTTTAAAGATCATCCTTATATATTTAATTTAGGACACGGGGTTTTACCCGAGACTAATCCATCAATGATGGATTATCTTGTTAAAATAGTGAAAGATTATTAGATGGAAAATTATAACGAACATCCACGGATTAATTATGGCAAAACAGGAGTATTAATAATTAACCTAGGAACACCAGACTCAACAAGTTGGTTAGATATAAGAAAATATTTAAAGGAATTTTTATCTGATAAAAGAGTAATAGAAGTCAATCCCGTAATTTGGAAAATTATACTAAATATTTTTATATTAAATTTGAGACCTTCTAAAACTGCTAAAGCATATAAAGAAATCTGGATGAAAAAAGAAAACATTTCTCCATTGCTATACTACACGCAACAGCAAGCGAATAAATTATCCAATTTAATATCTAAAGAAAATGTAATTGTAGATTTTGCTATGCGGTATGGAAATCCAAGTATTAAAAGTAAAATAAAAGATTTGCATGATAAAGGTTGTGAAAGCTTGGTTGTACTGCCACTGTATCCTCAATATGCTGCGGCAACCACCGCAACAGTTTGTGATGAAGTTTACAGAACACTTATGAAAATGAGATGGCAACCGTCCATAAAAATAATTCCTCATTATGAATCTCACCCTCAATATATAGATGCTTTGGTAAATTCACTTAATAAAAAGATAAAAGAAATAAATTGGAAACCAGATTTGATTTTGGCATCTTACCATGGCATACCACAGAAATATTTTGATAAAGGAGACCCGTATCATTGTTATTGTCACAAAACTACCAGACTGATTTCAGAAAAGTTTAGTTCTATAGAACTTAAAACAACTTTTCAATCAAGATTTGGTCCTCAAAAATGGCTTGAACCTTACACAGATAAAACATTAGAAAAATTGCCTAGCGAAGGTAAAAAAAATGTTCTTGCAATATGTCCTGGCTTTTCCTCAGATTGTGTAGAAACCTTGGAGGAAATTCTTATTCAAGGTAAAGAAACCTTCTTAGAGTCTGGTGGAGATAACTTTGATATGGTGCCGTGTTTGAACGATAGTGATGATCATATAGCTTTATTAAAATCATTAGTTCAAAAAAACCTTTAATTTATGAATACTTATTTACTTTTCAAATCTTTACACTTAATAGCAGTTATTTCTTGGATGGCAGGTCTCTTATATCTCCCACGAATTTTTGTTTATCATTCGGAAAATAATAACAACCCTCAAGTGACAAAAGTATTTAAAGTTATGGAAAAAAAACTTTTTTTTTACATCATGACCCCAGCAATGACTTTTTCTTGGATATTTGGATTAATACTTATACATGAAATAGGTTTTCAACAGCTAGCTCAAAAGTGGATGATTTTAAAACTTATTTTTGTTACTTCATTAACATTGTACCATTTTTATCTTGGAAAAATTTTAGGGCAATTTAAAATAGATATGAATGAACATTCCTCTAAATATTATAGATACATCAACGAAATTCCCACATTATTGCTTATTTTGATCATTTTTATTGTTATTTTTAAACCTATCTAGGGTTGAATAATTTAAATTAGCATATATATTCAACTTATTATTAAGTCCTTAATAATTAATTCATGAACATACAAGAGCTAAAACTCAAATCGTCAGAACAACTAATTGCTCAAGCAGAAGAATTGGGCATAGAAAATGCCAGCACGCTCAGAAAGCAAGAAATATTATTTGCAATTTTAAAAAAAGTTGCAGAGAAAGAAGAGATTACTGGAGCTGGAGTTTTGCAATTGTTACAGGATGGTTTTGGTTTTTTGAGAGCAATGGAGTCAAACTATCTTCCAGGACCAGATGACATCTATGTAAGCCCAAGCCAAATTAGAAAATTTGGTTTAAGAACAGGTGATACCGTAGAGGGACCGGTTAGAGCGCCCAAAGAGGGAGAAAGGTATTTCGCTTTACTTCAAGTCAGCAAAATTAATTTTGAAGAACCTGAAAAATCAAGACACAAAATAGCATTTGATAACTTAACGCCACTTTACCCTGATAAGCAATTAATAATGGAGGTCGAAGCTTCAAAACCTGATAAAAAACAAGATTTAACACCAAGATTAATTGATTTAGTAAGTCCAATTGGAAAAGGTCAAAGATCAATAATTATATCGCCACCAAAGGCTGGAAAAACTATGATTTTACAAAGCATAGCTAATTCAATCGCTAAAAACTATCCTGAGTGTTATTTGATTGTTTTGCTTATTGATGAAAGACCTGAAGAAGTAACTGATATGCAAAGAACGGTTAAAGGTGAAGTTATAAGCTCAACTTTTGACGAACCAGCTCAGCGTCACGTTGCTGTTGCCGAAATGGTTATTGAAAAAGCAAAAAGACTAACAGAACATAAAAAAGATGTCGTTATATTGTTAGACTCAATTACGAGATTAGGAAGAGCATATAATGCAGTAATACCAAGTTCGGGAAAAGTCTTAACTGGGGGTGTAGATGCAAATGCTTTACAGAGACCGAAAAGATTTTTTGGGGCTGCCAGAAATATTGAAGAAGGCGGATCTTTGACAATTATATCTACCGCATTAATTGACACTGGAAGTAGGATGGATGAGGTAATTTTTGAGGAATTTAAAGGCACAGGTAATAGTGAGACAGTATTAGATAGAAAGATTGCGGATAAAAGAATATATCCTGCAATTGATATTACCAAATCAGGAACCAGAAGAGAGGAATTGCTTTTTGAAAAGAGTGACCTTCAAAAGATGAATGTTCTAAGAAGAATAATTGCGCCAATGGGAACAATGGATGCTATTGAATTTATAAGTTCAAAATTAAAAGATACAAAGAATAATTCTGATTTTTTTAATTCTATGAATAAACCATCTTAATCTTTTTGTTACAAATATCCAAGTTCCGACATTTCTTTTTGAAAACTTTCCTCTATATCCTCCTTTATTTGAGTATCTAATAATTTTTGCCAGTTATTTTCAGGTCCCAAATTAAAAAATTTATTTGAATTTTCTGGAGCTTCTTTAAATCCTTTGAGTTCCTCTTGCTTTTTCAAAGATTCAAAGCTTGTATTTTCAACTGATTTTAGGATATTTTTTTCATCGAATTTTAACTTTGAAATTTTACTAATAAAATTTGTAATTCTTAAAAACTCATTAAAAGGATTCTTTATTAAGTCCTCATACTTAATTAAAATATAATTATTTTTTAATTTTGTTAAATTTCTCCAAGAATTGAAATGAATTTTCCAGGAGGAAATTAATGTAGGTAAGTCCATTTCTTTTTTAGATCCCTTTACTCCAATTATATTTTTTTCATCTTTGATAAATTTCAATGCTTTGTCATAGCTTTCGTAATTATAGTGGTTTTTTATGGATGTTATTACATTCCTTGGATCTCTTACAATATATATTATGCCTAGAGTATTAAACACATCAGTAAATGAATGTGTGCCAAACCTCCAAAAAGCATTATGGGTTTTAAAAAATCTTAACTTTTTATCTAAATTTAACTTGGATTGAGCTTTATTACAATTTTTCATAAATTCACCAACATCATCAACATTGTCAGTTATTTCATAAAAATATTTTCTACTCGGGAACTGTTCAATTTTAATTTTGTTTATATCGATTGTGTTATCAGGCGTAAATAACAATGAATTAATAAATAATCTTATCCAGGTATTACCACTTTTAGGGTAAGAAGCTAGCCAAATTATCATAAAATTTTTTCTATAAAAGTTTATTAAATTTTATAATATATTTTTATTTTATGAGTATTCAAACAGTAAACTTTCAAAGCTTATTTAAAGAGAAAAAATATTCTACAATAATTTCAATTATTGAAAATAAAATTACTGATGATCAAAGAACCTCAGGTTTATTAAATTTAAAAGGTGTTTGTAGAATGATGCTTAGTAATTCAACCGAGTCTATTAAGCTTGCTATAGATGATTTCAGCAAGTCTTATTATAAAGAGACAGATAAAAGTAAGTTAGAGGATCCAATTAAAAATTTAATTAATGCTTCAGTTATTCTTTTTGATAATGAATTCAGAAAAAATGAAAATTTATTAGATAACAATTTTTTTGATGAGATAATTTCTATTTATAATGAAAATAAAAGTTTATTTGAAAATAATTTACACTTATTAAAAGCAATTTTTAAAGTATTTAAACGTTCATCAGACATAAAGAACGTTATGAAACATCTTGAAAAAATAGCTCAATTAGATCCCCATGAAGATGGGATTGCAAGTTATAATTTATTTAATAATTATCTTAATAATTGGTCTCAGTCAGACTTTTTATTCAATGCGAAAAAAATAAATGCTAAATTATTTAAATATTCCCCCAAAGAGTTAGTAGATTTAAAAACAAAAAAAAATAGAATAATTAATTTGGGATTCATTTCATCCGATATTAGATCCAATCATTCTGTCACATACTTTTTGAGATCTGTGATATCAGTTTATGATAATGAAAAGTTTAATATTCAGCTGTATCATAATCATAATAAAGATGATGATGTTACTAGGGAGTTTGAAAAATATGTCTCTAAAACCATACATATAGATAAACTTAGTGACAAAGAGGTAATTAATATTATCAGAAAAAATGAGGTAGATATAATTATAGACCTTAATGGGTTTTCCGGAAACCACAGATTAAATTTATTTAAAAATCGTTTAGCGCCTATTCAAATTCTATGGTGTGGATATACCAACACAACAGGTTTAGATGAAATGGACTATTTAATAGTTGATAAAAATCAGATTAATCCTAATGAGGAAATGTTTTACTCTGAAAAAATAATATATTTACCAAATGTTTGGAATTGTCATTCTGGTTATAATTTTAAAAGATCAGAAAATGAAATGCCTTTCAAAAAGAATGAATTTATAACGTTTGGTTCATTTAATAATTTTTTAAAAATCAATGATGATGTTATTGAGGTGTGGGCTTCAATATTAAAAGAAGTGAAAAACTCAAGGTTAGTTTTAAAAACCTCTACAGCAATATCCTTAGACATTTACAAAAGAAAATTTGAAAAATATGGGCTACTTGATTCAGTTGTCTTTTTAAATTTTAGTAAAAATTTTAATGACCATTTAAATAAATATAAACTGATAGACATAAGTCTGGATACGTTTCCATGGAATGGTGTTACAACCACTTATGAGTCAATTTGGATGAATGTCCCAGTAATAGTCATGGATGGAAATAATTTTAGTTCACGATGTGGGTCTTCAATCAATAAAAATTTAAATTTAACAGATTTGATAGCTAGAAATAAAATGGATTATATAAATAAAGCAGTATCCTTAGCACAAAATCCACAAATGTTAATAGACTTGAGAAAAGACCTTTTTACAAATGCTCTAAAAACACCACTTTTCGATAAGACAAGTTTTTCTAATGAATTTTTTTCTTCCTTAGAAAAAATATATAATTAAATATTTTTTATGACCATCTACGCTTTATCAACTGGGCCTGGAGTATCGGGGATTGCTATAATAAGGGTTTCCGGTGAAGATACTTCTAAAGTAATTAAATCTTTAACAGGCAGTCAATTGCCTAAAGCTAGGATTGCAACATTAAGTAAAATATACAACATTAATACTTCTGAGTTAATTGATGAAGGAATAATTTTGTGGTTTCCTGGGCCTCAGAGCTACACAGGCGAAGATATGGCCGAGATACATATTCATGGGGGCAAAGCTGTAATTTTAGCTGTTCAAAATGAGATAGCTAAAATCAAAAATTGTAGACTTGCTGGCCCTGGTGAATTTACAAAGCTTGCTTTTCAAAATGGCAAAATAAATTTGTTAAAAGCTGAAAGTATAGCTGACCTTATCTCTGCTGAAACTGAAATTCAAAGATTGCAAGCCATAAAAATAATGAAAGGGAACTCGTCAGATAAGTTTAATGCGATAAGAGAAAAATTACTAAAACTTTTGTCATTTGTGGAAGCTAAGATAGATTTTCCTGATGAAGATCTACCTGATGAAAGTTTAGTAAGAATTAAAAATGATTCTTTAGATGTGATTAATGAAATTGATAAAATTTTAAATGATCAAAAAGTCGGAGAAATAATTCGTGAAGGATTCAAAATTGCAATTGTAGGACCAACTAACGCTGGTAAATCTAGTTTATTAAATAATTTGTCTAATAGAGAAGTTGCCATAGTTTCTGAAATTGCTGGAACCACAAGAGATGTAGTTGAAACGCACTTAAACATTGATGGTTATCCTGTTATCATTTCAGATACAGCAGGTATTAGGGACTCAAAAAATGAAATTGAGAAAAAGGGCATAAAATTAGCACTTAAGAGGGCCGAAAAAGCTGATTTAAAATTAGTAGTGGTTGATGCTAAAAATATTGATTTAAGCCCTTTTTTGAATGATTTGCTTAAAAAAAATGCTATTTTAGTAGTTAATAAGTCGGATCTTATAAAAAATAAGTTAGATCAAGATGTTTCAAAATTTGATCATGTATTAATTTCATTAAAAAACAATTTAAATATAGATAAATTAATTCTCAAAATAAAAAACAATCTAAAAAATAGATTTATTTCCGAAGAAGATATTTTAATTACGAGAGAGAGACATAGACAACATTTGGTACAATGTGTAGAACATTTAAAAAATTTTCTGTACAAAAATGATAAAAAAGATTTTGATAAGGCTGCTGAGGATCTCAGATTGGCGACCAGGCATTTAGGTATGATTGTTGGTAAAGTTGATGTGGAAGAGATCTTGGGTAGTATTTTTAATGATTTTTGTATTGGAAAATAACCTTAATACTTATATTTTTTAACCTTTTTTGGTTATTATCTTTCTTAAAAAAAATAACACGTCTTGTAAATATTTTAATCGAATATAAATTTAGATTATGAAAAATAATCTATTCTTTGATGTGGTAGTTATTGGTGGTGGTCATGCAGGATGTGAAGCTGCAGCTGCCTCAGCACGGCTTGGAATTAACACTGCACTTTTCACTCATAATAAAAATACAATAGGAGAAATGTCTTGTAACCCAGCTATTGGAGGTTTAGGAAAAGGTCATCTAGTTAGGGAAATTGATGCTCTTGATGGGGTTATGGGTGAGGTGGCTGACAAATCTGGAATACAATTTAGATTATTAAATAGAAGTAGAGGACCAGCTGTTAGGGGACCTAGAACTCAATCTGATAGATCGTTATATCGTAAATTTATGCAAGAAAAACTTGTAAACTATTGTAATTTAAACATTTTTTCAGATCCAGTAGTAAGTTTTATTTTTTCTAATAATGAAATAAATGGATTTATAACACTTAAGGGGAATAATGTTAAGTGTAACAAGTTAATTCTAACAACAGGAACTTTTTTAAATGGTTTGATACATATCGGTAATGAAAGAACGCCAGCAGGAAGATTTAATGAAAAACCGAGTACAGGTTTAAGTGAAGAGTTAAGAAAATATAATTTTAAAATTGGAAGACTTAAAACAGGGACACCTCCTCGACTAGATTCAAGGTCAATTAATTTTGATAATTTAGAAAAACAATTTGCTGACACTAATCCTTATTTTTTTTCTTTCCTAACGAAAAAAAATCCTAATAAGCAGGTGTCGTGTTCTATGACATACACTAATGAAAAGGTTCACAGGATTATCAAAAAGAATTTATCTAAAAGTGCGATGTATTCCGGAAGTATACAAGGTGTTGGTCCACGATATTGTCCTTCAATAGAGGATAAAATTGTAAAATTTGCTGATAAGACTAGGCATCAAATTTTTTTGGAGCCAGAAGGCCTTAACGACTATACTATTTACCCTAATGGTATATCCAATTCTCTACCTGAGGTAGTACAGCAGGAAATACTCAACAATATCAATGGTTTAGAAAATGTTAAAATTATTAGGCCTGGTTATGCTATAGAGTACGATTATATCGATCCTAGAGAACTTTTTCTGACACTAGAGACTAAGAAAATTAAAAATTTATATCTCGCTGGTCAAATTAATGGAACTACTGGGTATGAAGAGGCAGCAGCACAAGGTCTTATTGCAGGTGTGAATGCTGCTCTTTCATTAAAAAATATGGAGCCCTTTATCCTTGATAGGTCTGAAGCGTATATTGGGGTGATGATTGATGATTTGGTAACAAAAGGAGTTGCTGAGCCCTATAGGATGTTTACGTCTCGTGCTGAGTACCGTTTAAGTTTGAGATCTGATAATGCTGATTTGAGACTTACAAATAAAGGTATTAAAATTGGATTAATTTCAGATCTTAGAAAAGATCAATTTGAGGATAAATTTAAAAAAATTGGAAAAATATCTCTTCAAATGTCTACACTGCAAATTTCACCTTCGAAAGCAGAAAAATTTAATATCAAAATTGCAAAAGATGGTATTTTTAGGACCGCAGATGAGGTTTTAACTCAAAAAGGGGTTAATATGAATAAAATTAGAGATATTTGGCCTGAAATAGAGAATTATGGTGATGAGATTGATGAACAGATTGAAATTAATTCCCATTATAGAGGGTATTTAAAAAAACAGAAAGCAGATATTTTAGCCTTTAAGAGAGATGAAAACTTAATCATACCAGATAATATTGATTATGATCAATTTTCTGGCCTTTCTAATGAGGTTAAGGCAAAATTTAAAGAAATTAAGCCTAAAACTATGGGACAGGCGTTAAGAATTGATGGAATTACTCCTGCCGCCGTATATATTTTGTTGTCACATGTTAAAAGAAAGTCTATTAAGCATATAGCTTAATGGATAATACAATTTTAAATTTTTACTCAAAAATCCCAATTACAGATGTTTCACGTGAAACCTGCTTTGATTTTGAGAGCCTAATTTCAATGATCAGGGAGAAAAATAATGAAATTAACATAATTAGTAAAAAAACTGCTGGTATTGCTGAAATTAGGGAAAGGCATATCTTAGATTCAGCACAAATAATTGATTTTATTGATTTAAATAGAAATACAACCTGTGATTTAGGAACTGGAGGGGGTATGCCAGGTCTTGTAATCGCTATAGTAATGAAAAAATTAAAAAATTCACTGAAAATAAATCTTTATGAAAAAAGCTATCATAAATGCGTTTTTTTAAAAGATGTCTCGAAAAAATTAAACCTAAATACAAAAATTATCCAAAAAGATATTTTCACAATCAAGAACATTGAAACAGGAACAGTAATGTCTAGAGCTTTTAAACCTATGCCTATAATTCTGGACCTTGTAAATCGGAACTTTAAAAAATTTAATAATGTAATTTTGTTTATGGGAAAAAATGGAAAAAAAATTTTAAGAGAGACTCTAAAAACTTGGGATTTAGATTACGAAGAAAAAAAAAGTATAACTAACAGCGACTCATTTATAATAAATATTAAAAATATTAAAAAAAAAAATTATGAAAATAATTTCAATAATTAATCAAAAGGGTGGAGTTGGAAAGACAACTACAGTCATTAATCTTGCATCAGCTTTAACTCAACAAAGTAAAAAAATTTTAGTTATTGATTTGGATCCTCAAGGAAATGCTACTACCGGATTAGGGTTATCTAATACTAATCAATCGGACCAAACGATTTATGGAATTTTAAATGGAACAATGACCATCTCAAACGTTATTAAAAAAACAAAATTTGAAAACCTTGATATAATAACATCTAATGTAGATTTGTCAGGTCTGGAGGTTGAAACAGCTGGCGATAATGATAGAGCTTTTATTTTAAAGGGTAAATTAACCGCTTTTTTAAACAATTCTAGAGGATTTTACGATTACGTGCTTATTGATTGTCCACCTTCGTTGAGTTTACTGACAGTAATGGCGTTAGTATCATCTAACTCTCTTTTAGTTCCCCTGCAGACAGAATTTTTTGCATTGGAAGGTCTAACACAACTCATGAAGACTATTGAAAGAATAAAAGTAAATCTTAATCCGTCACTAGAGATTCAAGGAATACTTTTAACAATGTATGATAGCAGAAAT
>MDTE01003333.1_pt1 | contig 19351 bp, 24 predicted proteins | sample 811231 | NCBI WGS metagenome assembly MDTE01 (sample SAMN05326651, study PRJNA326480) | marine metagenome | isolation source: seawater | place: Indian Ocean: Red Sea | collected 2010 | reverse complement strand
TTTTTTTCATTATTTAGAATATTTTTAAGTAACATCATATCATCTGGTGCTTTAGACTCAAAATACAAGTCCTTTTTTTTATGTGGATGATAAAATCCAAGAGTTTTTGCATGTAATGCATGTCTATGTTTTTTAACAAATTTATCTTTTATAAAATCATCCAAGTTTTTTGATAAGTCATTGGTATTTATATTTCTTTTATAGATATAATCACCGATTATTGGATTTCCGTTGTAATTCATGTGTACTCTGATCTGGTGAGTTCTTCCGGTACCTAACCTACATTCAATTACATTTATAAAAGTTTGATTATAAATATATTCATCCAAAAGAAAATACTCCGTTATTGCTGATTTACCTTTGTTATTATGATCCACAGACATTTTTTTCCTATTAATTTTAGATCTAATAATATTCAAATTGATTATATTTTTTTTTTTTAACAATCTATTCCATACAATTGCTTCATATTTTCTTTCTATGGTTCTATTTTTGAATTGTTTTGATAATTCATTGTGAGTAAAGTCGTCTTTTGCAATAACAATTATTCCACTGGTCATTTTATCTAACCTATGAACTATTCCTGGTCTTAATACCCCACCAATTCCTGACAAACTATCTCTACAATGATATAGTAATCCATTAACCAAAGTGTTCTCAATTATTCCAGCACCAGGATGAACTACCATTCCTGCTTCTTTATCAACAACAAGAAGGTTTTTATCTTCAAAAATAATATTTAAATGTAGGTTTTGTGGTTTTAAATCTGTCTTTAGAGGTTTTGGTAAATATATTTTTATATACCCAGTATCTTTCAATTTTAATGATCTGTTATCCAAAATTTTGTCATTAAGCAAAACATTTTTATCTTTAATTAATTTTTGGATTTTATTTCTTGAAAAGTATTTTATTTTTCCAGCTAGAAAAACATCAAATCTTTTTCCTAAATCATTGCTAGTTATGGATAAAACAATATAATTTTTATTCAATGAATAAGTTCCTAAAGTCAACTGTAATTATATTAGGTTTAATTATCATAATCTTATTTAGCTTTACAATATTAACAATATTTTCAAAATATGATAATTTAAAACCTTTGAAACAAAATTTAAAACTTGATCCATCAATTAAGACAGATCATAAAATTTTAAACTTTGAAATTAAAAAAAACAAACTATATATACAATTAGAAACTATTTCTTCACAAAAAAGACTTATTAGGGTCTATGAACTAAACGATGGTAAATTAATTTCAGAAATAATATTAAATTAAAATGATTACAGATAAATTACTTGTTTTTCTCACTGCATGGATATTAGAAAATACTGAATTTGATAAAAAAGTAGATAGTCCTGAATTTTACATTCTTAATAAGCAGGAAATGTCTGATAAAGCTTGTTTTTCTGAGGAAAATTGTAGAGTTAGAGCTTATTACATAAAAGATTCAGGTATTTACTATATTAATGAATTAGATCCATTAAATGATATATGTGATCAATCAATCATATTACATGAACTAATTCACCATTACCAAAAAAATAGAAATAAAAAAATGGATTTAGATGAACAAACACTCTGGACATTACAAGAAAGACAGGCTCTGTACTATCAAAATTTATTCTTAATTTCACAGAAAAGAACTAACGGGAATAAAGGACCTGAAAATGTACTTCAATGTGAGGGAGGGTCTTACTTAGACCTTCAATATAAATATAATAAATCTAATCAATAATTTTGTTAAACGAATATCTCCTTACAGATTCTACTGCTATAGGATTTTGTTCTCCAGCAAAATAGATTAGTTCATTTTTTTCATTGAATATTGGAATGATTCTCAATCTATTCCAGAATTTCCCTCCATTTTTTTTATAATTTAAAATATCAATAGTTATTTTACTTTTAGACCTTAAGGCTAATCTAATTTGTTCTATATCATTAGGGTCTGTTTCAGGGCCCTGAAGAAATCTGCAATTTTTACCAAGAGCTTCTTTAATATTGTATCCAGTATGCTGACAAAATTCCTTACTTACGTATACCATTGGACAATCTTTAGCGTTTGGATCACTAATTACAATACTATGTTTTATATGAGTAATGTTTAGTAATTTAAGAACAATTTTTTCGTCAAGATATTTCATTTAAAAAAATAATAATAAATATTATATAATGATGCATGTTAAAAAAAAAATCAAATTTCTTTGAAAAGGTTGTTTTTCCCAATGTTCCAAGTATTTCTTACTTAAAAAAAAATATCTATGATGGAAAAATTTTTCTTTTTTCTAATTTTAAGAATATTCAGGAGATAAAAAAAATCTTTGATGTTTACTTTTTTTATCTTTTCAAATCAAATTTAAAAAATGCATTGAATTATAAAAAAATTAAAAAATCTGATAATGAAATTTTAGAATTACAGAATTTGATTAAAAAATGTGAATATTTAAAATTTAATTTCAGATCATTTTTTATGAAACTTGGTTTCAAAACTGAAGAAACATATACAGATGTTAACAGCTTAAGATATAGTCCAAAAAAAAATGGCAAGGAGCTTGGATCATTAAAACCTGCCAAACCCCACAGGGATACTTGGGCATCAAATATTTTTCATCAAATAAATTGGTGGATGCCAATGCATGATGTTAGTAAAGAAAATTCAATATTTATTGCACCAAATTATTATAAGAAAAGCATAAAAAATAATAGTTCAACTTGGGAATATAAAGCATACAAGTCAAAAAAAAATTATTTATCCTTACCGATTTCAAAAGTGATTATTAAAAATAATGAGAAGGAAAGTTTTAAAATAAAGTGTGGAGAAATTTTATGTTTTTCAGGGAATCATCTTCACGGTAGTAATTTAGGTAAAAGTCATAGATTGAATATAGAAACAAGAACTGTAAGTAAGAATGATGATTTAATTTACGATGTCCCAAAAAATATCGACTCCAATAATAAAGTTATACAAAATAAATGGTTTAAAAACATAAAGTCAAATTGTTTTCTTACCTAAAAGTTTATACTTTATTTTTAATAAAATTTACAAGTATAATATGAGGTATAGTAAGTGAAGCTAAACCTACAAGGATGTAAGACAGAGTCAAGGGAGTGGTTTCATAAGTGTTTAGATAAAAGAAAAGAAAGAGAAAAAATATTACTGTTATTAAAGTAAATGGTAATGTTTTTAGAAAAAGGTTTTTTGAATTTAGTTTCAAAAATTCTTTTTCATCAGATATATGTCTTATGGAATGTAAGAAACAAAAATATGTAAAAAAAGAAATTAAAGGCTCAAAAAAATAAAAGCAAAATAGAAGTAGAGATAGTTCAAGAAAAACTTTTTGTTTAAAAAATAATATATTATATTTTATTAAATTCTTAATTAACCAGCTCACAGAAATGAATATTACAAAAATCAAATAAAGTTGATTAATCTCTTTGATATTTTCTAAAAGAAGAGTATCAGCTAATAAAATTTTAAATATACTTGACGTTTCTTCAAAGTGAAACTGAATAGGTATTGATATTATGATACTACCCCGAATAATTGTTTCTAGTATTTTTTCTGTAATATCATTGAGTGACAAGCTATCACCTAAACCAAAATGTAAGAAAGATATCAATAAAAATATTAAGAAAATTAAATTAGGTGAAGAAATCCAAGAAAAAAAAAATAAAATTGATACTAATATATAGATAAATAAAAAAAATATTTTTTGATAGATGTTTTTTACTATATTTTTTCTTTCAGCAATTAAAAGATCTAAACTACCATGTGCCAAACCAGGCCACAAAAGTGGAATTGAAAATAAAATAATTTGATTTTTAAAATTTGAATTTAAATGTGAATCAAAAAAAATTGTAATTCCCAATACAATAAATATTGAAAATATGAAAATATAAGTCTCAATTTGATTTCTCATAAAAAACCTTTTTTTTCAATAAAATAAAAAAACATTTTATTAAATATATTTTTGGAAGTGAAAAAATTATTTTCAAAATTTCATTAAATTTTGAAATACCAATTAAAAAACTTACAATAGAAACAAAATTATTTTTAGAAAAAAAATTTAAAAAAAATATTCTAGAGTTTTCAGGATATTTATTAATATATAAACAAAAAACTTCATCAAGTAGATTTAAAAATTTGTTATTATTTAGGTTTGGTATCCTGTCTTGCAGGACGTCAGTAACAATTTTTTCTGCATTAATAAAAGAATTTTGAAAACTATAACCAGTTGAGGGTTTTACCCAATTACCTGCAGTACCAATCTTTATTAAATTTTTGCTATTTTGTTTATGATATATCTTGTACATGGGAATTAAACCCTTTTCACAAAATGTTTCTTTAAAATTTATATCTCCAAATTTTTTTTTGATATATTTTTTTATATCATTTTTATATTTTGTTTTGGTATACAATTTGTTTGAAAAATAAGTAGTTTCAATTAATGCATTTTTTTTTGAAAAAGGTAAAATATAAAAAAAATGAACTTTATTTTTAAAGCTTTGAAAATCCATAAGAGTAACTTCCTTTTCATTGAAAACTGGTTTTTTTGAATTTAATTCAATTCCGTAAAAATGTTGCATAAGACCTTTTGGTTTACTTTTAAAATTTGGTCTACTGTCAAAAATTATTTTTGATTTAAATAATCTATTTTTAGTTTGTAAAAATTTAAAACCCCCTTCAGAAAAAACTTTTATAATATTTTGTCCCATTTTTAATTCTGAATTTTTATTTTTTTTTATTAGGTATTCTATCTTTTTATAAAAATCAATTGATCGCAGTCTTAAATATTTAATTTTTCCATCTTTTAAAGTAATCTTTTTATTATCAAGAAATATATTTATTTTACTCCAACTGTTATTATATTTATTAGAGAAAAAATTTTTGGGAAAATTCCAAAAACACCAATTTTTATCATAGTCGAATTTTTTTTTTTTCTCTATTATTAGTACTTTTTTATTAGTCCTTTTAAGAAATTCCTGTGCTAATGCTAGTCCAGACAAACCTGCTCCGATAATTATTATATCGTAATAAATATAATCATTCATAGATTGAGCAATCTAATTCTTTTAAAAGTGATTTAACGAGATTATCCATCTTTCGGTTGATTTTAGATTTTTTCTTAATCATAACATACAATAATGTCTTTAGTGTGATAAATAGTTTCTCTGGTAAACTTAAGTAGGTTCTTTCATTCCAAATATTAAAGTTATTTTTTCTTATTTTAAAACCTATTGACTGATATAAGTTTGCAGCAATAGCTATCGGAACCCTATATTTAAAAGGTAGTTCAAGAATCACATTCCATGAATTCGCATACAAATCATCCGAATCATTCATTAATTTTAACATATCTTTAGATAATTTCTTTTGCAAAGAAATGTTGGACAAAATTTCATCACAATTTTTAAATCTGAATGATCTGTAAGTTTTGGGAAAATAAATTCTATCCCTTTTTAAGTCTTCTTTTATATCTCTACAAATATTAGTGATTTGCATTGCAATACCAAGTTGAATTCCTTTTAAATTCTGTTTAATATTATTTGTTTTCATTATTTTACACATCATTAATCCAACAGTTCCAGCTACTTTGTAACTATAAAAAAATAATTGATTAAAGCTTGATATATTTACTTTTTTTAAATCATCGAAAATTCCAGAAATTAGATATAATGGTGTAGATGCACGTATATTGTATTCTTTCATGATTGAAATGAAATTATCAATTATTTGATTTTGTGATTTTTTTTTTTTTAAACACTGTTTGAGATATTTTAATTCATCTTTAATTTTTTTTTTTTTTAATGTTGAATTATCAGCTAAATCATCAATATATCTACAAAATCTATATAAATCATTTACATCTTTTTGAATTTTTCTGTCAAAAAATAAGGAGGCGAAATAAAAACTTTTAGCTCTATTTTTTAAGTTTAGATTATTTGTCTTAAGTTTCATTCTTGAGAATGTTTTCTAATACTTTTGCAGAACTTATTACACCTGGAACTCCTGCACCTGGGTGACTTCCTGCACCTACAAAGTATAAATTTTTAAAATTTTCAGATCTATTATGAAACCTAAACCAAGCTGATTGTTTAAAGATTGGACTTATTGAAAAGCCACTTCCATTTAGAGTTAAATAGTCATTCTCAAAATCTTTTGGCGTCATATAAAAGTTTAATGTAAGATTTTTTATGAGACCAGGTAGAATTGTATTATCAAGTGCCTTAAGTATTTTTTGTTCATAATCTCTTCCAATTTTTTCCCAATCTATATTTGCTTTTAAATTGGGTACTGGTGATAATACATAAAAGCAATCACACCCTTTTGGTGCCATTTTTGTGTCTGTAGCAGTAGGCCTATGGAGGTATAAACTAAAATCTTCAGCTAATATTTGATTTTTAAATATATCATTTAGTAAACCTTTATATCTTTTTCCCATCCAAATTGTGTGGTGAGCTATATTTTTATATTTTTTTTTTGTACCAAAATATATGACAAAAAGACCCATTGAAAAATCAAGCTTATCTATTTTTTTTTTTTTCCATTTTTTATTATATTTTGAATTAATTAATTCTCTGTAGGTGAATGCTGGATCAGTATTCATTACAACTTTATCAGCATATATCAATTTTTTATTATTAACTTCTATTCCATTAACAACATTACCATTTGAAATAATTTTAGTAACATTTGAATTTAAATTAATTTGTATTTTTTCTTCAATCATTAGTTTTTTTAGTGCATTAATCAACTCTCCAGTACCCCCAATGGAATAGAAAACTCCCCATTTTCTCTCAAGATAATGAATTAAATTATATATCGATGTTGTTGTGATAGGGTTGCCTCCTAAAAGTAATGGTTGTATACTCAGTGCTTGTCGTAATTTTTGATCTTTAATAAAAAAACTAACTAATTGGTAAACACTTTTATAACTTTTTAATTTTACAAGCTTTGGAATTTGTTTGAGCATAAAGAAAAAGTTATGAAATGGTGTGTGTGAAAGCTGGGTAAAACCAATATTAAAAATTTTTTCAGAGAACTCCACTAATTTTTTGTAACCCTCTACATCCTTTAAATTGAACTTAGAAATCTCTCTTTCAGTTTCTTCTTGATTATCACAATAATTAAAAACTGATCCATCAGAAGAAAAATAAAATCTATACCATGGGTCTAGTTTAACAAATTTAACATAATTTTCTCTTTCCTTACCAAACAACTCAAATAACTCATCAAAAAGAAAAGGCGCAGTAATAACAGTTGGACCAGCATCAAAAGTATACCCAGATTTTTTAAATACTCTGGCGCGTCCTCCAATCTGATTCAATCTTTCGTATAACTTTACTTTATATCCAAGTGATTTAAGTCTTAAAGCAGAAGAAATACCACCAAAACCTGAACCAACTACTATAGCTGATTTACTCATAACTAATTATTTTATTTTGTCAGAAATTCTGTTTAATGTTCTATTAATAACAAATTTAACTATATTATTAATATTATCATCTTTTTTTGAAAGTTCTATAGCTTTTCTAGCAACTTTATCTAAATGAATTATTGAGCGTTCTAATCCTTGTTTTTTTTGGATTTGAGTTATCCAATGTTGAATTTCTTCTTCAGAAATTGAGTCAAAACGCTTTTTTAAAAATTCTTGTAATAGAAACTTTTCTCCTGGAGATGCATTCTCAATGTAATGCATAATTAGAACATTCATTTTTCCCTCTTTAAGGTCTCTTCCTGGAAGACCCCTATCCTTAATTCCCAAAAAGTCAGAAATATCATCCTGTATCTGGTATGCTAAACCAGTCTCATATAACGGTTTTAAAGAGTCCTCATTGTATTGATTAAATCCTTTTAGTAGCATTACAAGTTTTACAGGAAGACTTAAAAGACTACCGGTTTTTGCTCTAGCAGTTGACTCGTAGTCTAACATAGTTGCATGAAAATCAGATCTACCTAAAATTTCACTAGATTGTCCTCGTACTGTTTGTTTAATTATTTTACTTAATTCAGCCACAGCAATACATTTATATTTACTGTGCACCTTACATTTTGTTAAGGCTTCAAATGATGCCGAAATAAAATAATCACCAAGGTTTATTGCTGAATGGTCTCCAAATCTACTCCATATTGTTGGAAATCCTCTTCTCAAAAGATCTCTATCTTGAAGATCATCATGAATTAAAGAGGCGTTATGAATAAATTCGCAGCATACAGCAACGTTTACTGATGATTGTGAATCTAAATTAAAGATCCTTGAAGCAAGTAATGCTAAAATTGCCCTGAATCTTTTACCCCCAGACTGAAGATGGTATTTAGCACAATGCCCCATCCATGAATCATCGCAAACATTTTCATTCATAGACTTTTCTACTTTTTCTAAATCATAAGCAAATTCTGTTTTATTGATATATTTGTTTATTAGTTTGTTATTAAAACTTTGAAGTTTTCTCCAGTTATCTGAAGATTTTAGATATCCCAAATTAACTTTTGGAATTTTAATTGTAGTATTTTTTTGCATTATAAACAAAAAAAGGGAAACACCGTAAGATGTTTCCCTAAAATTGAATTTAAATTAACATTAAATTTTTAAGCCTTAGCAGACTCTGATTTAGCTGCTGCCCAGATAACAAGACCGAAAGCGATTTTATTAATAAAATCTGCAAGGTTGTATACCATATTTAAAGTATTGTTATCAGTTCCTCCAGCTAGATATCCAAGGAAGTAGCCAATTGGGTAAATAGACCAACCCACAGATACTATCCATTTCATTGCTGAAAATGCAGTCTTTTGAGCCTCTGAATTACTTGCTGCACTTGCTTGAGCAGCTTCACCTGCAAAGACTTCATAAAGTATATATATCCATCCGGCCATCCCGACTATGAAACCTACAGTTGCATTTATTGAACCTGCTTCACCAAGATAACCAGCAATTAACATTACGAGTGTACCTACTAATAATCTCCAGAACATACCTGCGGTTGCAGCACCAACAGCTGCTAAAATTAGATAAAACTCTACCATCTGAAGAGGCACAGTTAACAGCCAGTCTATATATCTGTAGACATTAGGATTCTCGCCTGTTGAAATCCACACATGTCTCATGTAGTAGTAGTGAACTGCAGCTATAAGAGTTACAAGACCTGCAACTCTTACTGAAGTTCCCCAGTGTTTTCCAACACTATTAGCTTCAAGAAAGAAGAAGGCAGTGGAAGCTATCATAGCAACGGAAATAATCCAAAAAGTAACTCCCACTAAATCGTCGGGTTTTAGCATATAATCCATACTATATATCCTTTCGTAATTAAGTTACATAAAGTTCTAAAGACAAATATTTAAAGTCTTCAGAAATATTAACATTAAATACAAGTAGATTTCAGGACATATGCTATGCCCAAAAAACCTCCCCATATCATTTTCTAATAGGATGAACTAAAAAATTCTTAATTCAAGAAAAAAAATAAAAAATCAACTAAATTACTGTTTTTATTGATAAAAATTTATATAAAATATGATAAAATAGCAATAAAAGTAACAATTGTTCTTAATTTTAAATACCATTTCGATAAATTTAAATTAATTATAAAAATATCAATCAACAATGATAAAAAAAGGGAGAAAATTATCAAAATTTCGGGAAAAAAATCAAATAATTTTAATTCATATAACCAAACTATTAGAAGAGGAACCATTGGAACAATTAATTTTAGATTATAACCTGAAGAAATTGCCCTTTGCCATTGCATTCCGCTTAAAAATGAAACTATAATTGCTCCGTAAAGAAGAGAAAGTTCATTTATAAGTATATTGAAGTTTAAATATGTTTCAAAAAAAAAAAAATGAAAAAAATTTTTAAGATAAAAAGGTATTACACCTAGTAATGTTATTAAAATAACCTTTCTTTTATTTGGAATCATTATATTCTTGATACTATTTTTTTTCTGGATATCATACAGTTTGAGAAAAAAAAATGAAAAATTTTGAAATAAAGCAACTCCAGGATTATTTAAATCAAAAATTTAACACCGAAGATTTTATTTTGAAAGAAAGAAAATCCATAGACGATTCTTGTGAAGTATATCTAGGGAAAGAATTTTTGGGTCTTGTTTACAAAGAAGAAGATGATGGAGAAATTGCATTTCAATTTCACATGACAATCTTAAGCGAAGATTTGTTAAATAGTTAAACTTATGTATTGTTTGTTATTTGTATTTTTAGTCTTTGCAAGCTCAGATCTTTTATCTCATCATAAAATCTACTCACCAAGAGTAGAAGAGGGAAGACAATCGTTTGAATGGAGAGGGCATTTTGATTCAGATACTTCGATAGAAAAGGACAAAGCACATCATCATGTTTTAGAAACAGAATATTCGTGGACAAATTTTTGGCAAAGTGAACTTGAATTTCATATTTCTGATAAAAGTGATACCACATTGGATTGGGAAAAAACAGAATTTCAAAACCAGGTTCAAATATTTGACTTCAACAATTTTGCTGGAGCTCTTTATTTTTCATATAACTTTGTTTCAGAAAAAGATGAAGAGGATGAAATTGAGTATAAATATCTTAATGAGATAGCCATTAATAATATAAGTCTAACATCCAATTTTATATTTGAAAAACAAGTTGGTTCTGATGCAAAAAAGTCTACGGAATTTGCTTTTAGTAATTATTTAAAATTTAGAGATTTTCTTCCATATGAAATAGCTTTTGGAGTTTTTGGATTTTCTGAATTTGGGGAAATAAGTGGTTTTGAAGTATTTGATGAACAAACGCACCAATATGGTTTGCAATTTGAAAAAGAACTTCATATTAATGACATTGAATTTGAATTTGCTCTTGGTTGGCTCCATGGATTTACTAATGCATCAGCAGATCAAACGCTTATTTGGAATTTAGAAGTAGAGTTTAACTAGAATTAATAACCTAACTCTTTAAGTTTTTTTAAATAATTTTCTTCACTAATTAGTCCTCTTGACCTCATGTTTTCTAATGATTTTAACGTTATAGCACTATTCTGTTGATTGACAGTGTTACCTCTTTGGGGATAATTATATGGGTTTTGATATGGTTGTTGATTATAGTAACCATATGGATAATTCTGTTGTGGCGCATTATATGGAGGTCTATTTTGATAGTTATTGTAAGGGTTATAATATTGTTGTGAAAAATTTGGCTGTCTAATATTTCTTAACTCTTGTTTTAAAGATTGAAGTTCTCTTCTCAAATCTTGAACTTCAATATTAGAATTATAGGCAGACCTTTTTTCATTTTGGGTTAGAGTATCTCTAGGGCTTAAAGATTTATTTGTAAGAACTAACCAGTCTGAGCGACCTTTTGCAGTCCTTGGTCTAAATACCCCAGAGTTTGGTGGAGCTGCTAAAGGGTATGGATTTCTAACACTTAATAGTCTTGAACCTGGTACATATGGATTTTTTCTGAGATCAGGATTTCTAGATACTAACATTGGATCAGTTGTAGATTTAGCACCCTGCCTTAATATTGAACCAAAAATAACATTTAAACCATCTTTGTTATAAAAAACTCTTCCTGAAACAACTCGATTATCTTTGAATCTTGATCCGCCTGAGTACCAACTTTCAATAGTAAAAACAATATCCTCATTTTTTTCTGCTCTTAAAAGTGCTTTTTCTATGGATTCTGTGATTACAACAATCTTTTCATCGGGAAAAAGTGGAACTGTTTTTTTTCCGAATTTAACTAAAAGTAATCTTAATCCACCTTCAATTTTTTGAGCTGGAATTTTAATAGGATGAATATTTAAACCACTTGAATCAGAGTCTTGAGGTACTATTTTAACATTTTCGTAACTACTTAAATATAAAATATCATCGTCAGAGATGAAATCAGAAAAATCTTTTAATGAACATCCCAGTAGAAAAAAAAAACAATAAAATAAATATAACTTTTTCATACACAAAAAAAAAGGGAGATGTAAAACATCTCCCTTTCTTTATAAAGTATTGATCTCGAAAGATCTACCAGAAAAAGAACGCACCAACAGATACGTTAACAGCTTCTTGAGATCCACCGTAGAACCAGTGCATTTCTGTGTGTGACCCTTCAACAATAAGTCTGAAGTCGTCAGTAACATTATGCCAAATCATACCATTATGATGCTCTTGATAGTTAAGTCTAGCATTTGCATCACCAGCGGCATTGTAGTCATCATCACCAGTTCTTACAGCTACGTTCTGACCGTAAGAATAAGATACGTTAGTACCTTGTCCAAAGTCATAAGCAGCTTGTAAATATCCACCGTAGAAGTTTCTAGCTTTTCCTCTTTCATCAAGTGAACCAGAATCAGCTCCACCTACGTTACCTTGTAACTGGATACCCATACCTTTGTTATAGAAACCACTGAATACGAATGATAAACCTTCAAATGTAAGTTTACCACCGAATCCACCAGCACCTATGTCTACATCTTCAGCATAGTCACTGCCTTCACCAACAGCACCAATCATATTTTGAGTGGCTGTTTGGTCTCTTCCAAGATTCTGATAAGAACCATCAACCCATAAGTGACCACCAAGACCACCTAATTCAAAATTATAGTCAAGTTGAGCTTCAACTCTTGGTGAAGTTGTATCAGTTGCATCACGATCTGCTGTTACTGAGTAAACAGGAGTTGCTTGTAACAAACCAATTTTAGCTGCGATAGGACCGATACCTGGAGTAGTCCAAGTAATCTGTGGATACCAGTCAGCATATACATAACCAGCACCAATTCTACCTAAAGTTGTACCTGCAATATTACCAGAATATGTACCAACACCAAATAGTGTTACATCATTTAAGATTGCATTAGCACCATGAATACCTAAACTTCTTCCCATTAAGACTGAACCAAAAGATCCAGCAACAGTTAGTGAAGTTTCACGAATGTTCATTGGGTTATTATTAGCAGAATTACCAGTTGCGTTCATGTGAGTATATAGACCTAAACGACCTGATACATCTAAACCGTTAGAAGTAGGAGCTTTTACAGTGAAACCCCATACATTCGGTAATAGACCAACAGAGATAGATGATGTATCGGCTCCGTTGTCGCCACTATTAACACCACCAGAACCTTCAATTACACCAAGACCGTAAACACTTCTTGATGTTACTGATTGACCTGTACCATCATCATCAACATTACCAACAGAGGTAAAGTTGTAGAATGCGTTAGCAGCACCGTCGAAGGACACTTCCCAACCCTTGTCACTCATAAGTAAAACTTTAGAGTCTACAGGAGCTGCGGAAAGAGCCATAACAGCAGGAATAGCCGCTAATGCTATTTTTTTAGAAAATTTCATATATTTCCTTCCTTATAGATTAATATATTAAGTTAATCTAATATTACAGAAAAAAGACAGAATTAGAATAATATTCCTTAATAAGGTAACATTTCTCTTTTTTTGTTGCAAATGTACAACACTTACCTCAAAATGAAGTTTACAGGTATTTTAATCTTAAGCAAATTTGATTTATCCATTAATATTTTAGGCGGAGCCGGAAATTTGTAATCTTTTAAAATTTTCTCAGTTGCATCATGTAATCTTTTAGGTCTTTTATTTAAGAAATCCATATTTATCATTTTGCCTCCTTTATCAAGGGTAATTAAAACATTAATTGTCCCTTGCTCTCCTCTTCTAATGGACTGTTTGGGATAGGATTTTGCAGCAACCATGTTTATTCCAGACGAAATCAAGTTTAAAAAAGAAGCCATCTCTTTATTAATTAGAATTTGTTTATCTTGAATGTTTTGTATTGTCTGTTTTTTTTTTAAATTTACTGAATTTTCAATATTTTTTTTAGGTGAATCAATTTTTTTTTGAGTTTTTTTAATTGTAGTTTTTTGTTCTAATTTCAAATCAGGTTTTTTAATTGGAATTACTTTTTTTTCTGGAAGTTTTTTTATTATTTCTTTTTTTTTAGGGAGGGCTTCCTTTTTTGGAGGTTTTTTTTTTTTTTTCTTCAACAAGCTTTTGTTTTGTTGGTTGATTAACGATTGGTTGAATGAATTCTCTATGAGAACTTAAATCTAATACAACAATTTCTTTCAAAAGAATATCGTTATTTGTTCTTAAATTAAAAAAAATAGCTGTATGGACAAAGATTGAAATTAAAAAAGCTAGAGAAATATAATTTTTTTTTATCATTTTTTATCTATTACTTTGATAAAGATTTTTTCAATTTGTTTTTCCTTAAGGAGCTTAATAATTTTATTAAATTCAAAAATTTTTTCACTTTTGTCTATATTAAAAATAATTCGTCTTTCTGGTACAATTAGCTTTTTTAAATTTGAATCTGATATACTTTGTCCCTCATAAAAAATTGTGTCATCCAAAAATGTAAAAATTAAATCCTTCTTATCAATTTCTTTTTTATTTCCATGAATAGAATATGGATGATCAACTAAAATTTTTTCTTTTTTTGTTATAACCCCAGTTAGCATAAAAAAAATAAGGAGTAAAAAAATTAAGTTAATCATAGGTATAAGATTAAGAGAATCTTGCAAATCTTTTTTTTTTTTATTTCCTAAATTCATCTGAAAAACTCACATTTGTAATTTTATTTTTTTTTAAAGTATCCATTGTAAATATTAATGTTTCAATTTTAGAAATTCTATCGTTTAAGATTACAACCTGATCAAAATCTCCAGTTTTCCATAATTTAATTGTATGATTTTCAAACTCTTCTTCTGATAATTTTTTTTTATTAATCTCGAATTTATTATTTAAAATTTTTATAAAAAGTATTTTACTCTTTATTTCCAAAGGTATAACTGTTTTACCCAAAGAAAAGTTTACTTCTTTAGTTCTTTCAAAATTGGTAGCTAACATAAAAAAAACTAACATTAAAAAAATTATATCAATCAAAGGTACAATATTGATTTTTGGCTTTTTTCTATTTCTTGGACGTGTAAACATATAAGAAAATCTAATTAAGATCTAAAATATCTGAAACTAATGCTTCAGTTTCGTCTTGAATAATGGAAATTTTTTTTTCAAGAAAATAGTGACAAATAAGAGCTGGGATTGCAACTATTAAACCCATTGCAGTTGTCAGCAATGCTGTCCAAATTCCTCCAGCTAAAATTGAAGGATCTACTAAACTGCCACCTAATTCTAGTTCATTGAAAGAATCAATCATACCTATTACAGTTCCTAAAAGACCAATTAGTGGGCTGACTTGTGAAATTATTTCTAGAGATGGTAAAAGTCTTTCACTTTTTCTAAATTCTTCTAAAAGATAGAATTTTAATTTTTCATCATTTTTTGTTTTATTTATAATTTTAGTGAAATCTAATATTGAACTTAAAAAAAATTTAGAACTATTATTTGAGTAACCTTCTAATCTTATTTTCAGGTCCTCAATATCATCACAATTTCTTATGTCTAATTTATAGTTTGAGAGATTAATTGTATTGAAAAAAAAAATTTCTAAAAACTTATAAACTATAATTGTAAAGGCAAATACTGAAAGAAGAAGTAGAATTAAAAAAATAATTCCACCTTTATTATAATAATCAACAAAAAATTCCATGCTATATCTTTCCCTATTTTCTAAATCAGCCCTTTTAAAATTTTTGGAAATTTAGTTTTAAGAAAATTATATTCCTTTTCTACATTATCATTATCAATTTTAAAACTTTTTCTTTTAATTCTAACTTTGTGATCATAAACAATTGTTCCTGGCCTTTTTGAAAAAAACAAAATTCTGTCTCCTAACAAAATTGCCTCTTTTAAATTATGTGTTATGAGAATTACTGTAGTTGGGTTTTTATTCCAGTGTTCAATTAAAGATTTGTATAAAATTTCAGATGTTGGTTGGTCAAGTGAAACAAAAGGTTCATCCATCAAAAGTATTTTTGGATTATTAACAAAAGCTCGTGCAAGAGAAACTTTTCTTCTCATCCCACCAGAAATAGAATTAGGATACGCATCTGCAAATTCAGTAAGTTCAAAACTATCAAGAAGTTTCTGAATTTTAATATTATCATTTTGAGTTTGTTCAGGGCAGACTAATTTTATGTTTTCTCTGAGAGTAAGCCATGGAAGAAGTCTAGATGTTTGAAATACATAACCAAAATTACTACTATTATTCATTTTCTCTTTATCTAAAATTATTTCTTGATTATCAGCTTTAATTAACCCTCCAATTATATTCATGAGTGTTGTTTTCCCACAACCTGAAGGCCCAACAATACACACGAACTCTTTTGATTTAATCGAAAAATCAATATTTTTTAGTGCGTGTGTTTCACCATTGTCATGTTTATTTTTATAAATCTTATTTTTGATTTTAATTGAAAAAGTCATTTTATTTCCAAACTGAGATTTTTCTTTCAAACGGTCTTACTAATAGAAATTCAACAAGTATAATTAAAAAAACAAAGGTAAGTGTATAAGCTAGAATTCCTGATATGTCAAAAAACTGAAAGAAACCATAAAGTTTAAATCCAACCCCATTACTTCTTCCTAGCAATTCTACAACTAATACTATTTTCCATATCAACGACAAACCAGATCGAGCTGATGAAAGAATGAATGGGTAAAGTGAAGGAAGAAAAATTTTAAACAATAATCTGCTTTTCGGAATCTTGTAAAATTTAGCAACTTCGAGAAAATCTTTTTCAATTGATCTCGCTCCTTCCCTCATGATCACTGCTACCATAGGAATTTTATTCAATGAAACAGCTAAAATTGCAGCTAGCTCATTTAAGCCAAACCATACATAACAAAGAATAATTATTACCAAAGCTGGAACATTTAAGCCTAAAACCAACCAATCATCTAGAAATAAATTTGCATTAGAACTTCTTCCCATATAGATCCCAAAAAATGTACCAATTAACATTGCTATTATAAAAGAAAGAAATACTCTTTTAAGTGTGATGAAAGTATGAAAAAAAAGCTCATTGTTTGAAAATTCTTCACTTACTTTAATTAATACGTCTTTTGGGCTTGGAAGCAGATCAACACTTAAAAAAATACTGCATAACTGCCAGATTATAAAGAACAGTAAAACAGAGGCCAATCTTATGATGGCATTGGATCGCATGATATTCATTTATTACTTTATCCAAAAAGTTCCAGCTGAAAGTTCCTTTGCTTTTCCGACAAGCTCTTTGCCACCAATTTTAGATAAAATAGAATACAGTCTTTTTGAACCATCTAACTGCGTTTCAGTAAAATCGCCTGCGGGAATGCCTTCTCGATAAGCTTCTCGTAAATTTTGAAAAAGAGTATCATCTTTAGCGTTCATAAATGGTCTAACTTTTTTCCAAATATCATCAGATTCTAGCATTAATTTTTTTGCTTCTTTGGAAGCAACTAAAAAATTATTTAAGATAGAGGATTTATTTTTGCCCCATTTTTCGTGAAAAACCCATCCTATAACAGGAACCCCTTTTGGAACTCCAAGTTCGGAAATCACATCAGTTATATTAATAATTTTAATGAAATCACTATCACCTATTAACTCTGCCTGATAGGGCCAATATGTTAAAATTGCATCGAAGTCTTTTTGCTTTATTTTTTTATTAAGAAGAGGGGGGGCACCAAAAATAGGTTTTGACAATTTTAACAAATCCTTACCATATTTTTTTTTAAAATATGCTCGATAAATTAACCAGCCTTTATCAACCTGACCGCCTGCAACTCCTATTTTTTTACCTTCAAGATCCATATCATCTTTAATTTGAGAATCTTTACTTACAATAAGCCCACCTGCTGCCATTGAATGGGGAACAAAAGTAAATAATCTGCCTTCACTTCTTTGTCTTGAAACCCAAAACCAATCAGTTACTATTAAATCAACTGCTTTACCTTGCAGAGCGACGGCTGCAGCATTTTTACTAGCCAATTCAACAATTTCTAATTCAAAATTATTTTTTTTATCTAATTCTAAATCTTTGATTAATTTTAATTCCCAGTTAACACTGCCATACTGTAGTGAACCAATTTTAATTTTCTCTAGATCATCAGAAAAGGACTGGTTAAATAAAAGAAAAAGTGCAAAAAGTAATGTTTTTAAAAAAGTGATCATAGATAAAAAAAATTAAATATTAATTAATACTTTATTCATTTATCTATTATATATAAAGTTTATCTTAAATTTACATAAAAAAAATTAATTTTATGACAACACATAAATTAAATCTTTTAGGTAAGAAATGCCCAATTCCGATTTTAAAAATTACAAAAAAATTTAAAGAGATCTTTAAAGGTGACATTATTCATGTAAAAACTGATGATCCCAAAGCAGAAAATGATGTTGAAGAGCTGGCTAAAAATATTAGTATCGAAATCTTAAAAAAAAAAAAGCAAAAAGAGTATTTGTTTTTTGAGATTCAGAAGTTATGAATAGAGGTTATCTTGTAGATGAAAAAAATTGAAGAATTAACATTTGAAGATGCATTCAATAGGCTTAACGAAATAGTTGAAAAACTTGAAAGTGGAGATTTAAGTTTAGACCAATCAATCGAATTTTACGAAGAAGGTCTTAATTTAAAAAATCATTGCGAAGAGAAACTTAAAAAAGCTGAAATTAAGATTAAAAAAGTTTTAGATAAAAATAAAATTATAGAAAATGAAAATAAATGAAACTAAAAAAGTCAAAAGTTTTTTAAGTAACTTTGCTTTAGAGTTTGATCGATATTTGATTAGTTTTATACCCAAAAAAAAATTCTTCTCAAATAAACTATATGATGCTATGACCTACGTCATAGGCGTTGGTGGAAAAAGACTTAGACCAGTTTTTTTAACTGAAATTGCTAAGTTGCTAGGTATTGAAAGAAAATATTCTTTTCGAGCGGCTGTAAGTGTTGAATTAGTTCATTGTTATTCTTTAGTGCATGATGATTTACCTGCGATGGATAATGATGATATCAGAAGGGGTAATAAAACTTGCCACAAAAAGTTTGATGACGCTACAGCAATTTTAGTTGGGGATGCTCTTCAAGCATTAGCTTTTGAGATATTAGCAGATAAAAAAACCCATCCATCAGCGGAAGTTAGATGTCTATTAATAGAAGAATTAGCTAAATCTGCTGGTTCAGTTGGTATGGTTAAAGGGCAGATGTTAGATCTAGAGGCTGAAAAAAAAAAATTGAACCTAGACCAAATTCTTGAATTACAAAAATTAAAAACGGGAGAATTATTTAGATTTTCTTGCATAGCAGGTTGTTTTTTAAACAAAGATAAACCGCATGAAAATACTTTTTCCAAATTCTCTAGAAATTTAGGGCTGGCTTTTCAAATCAAGGACGATTTGTTAGATGTTGAAGGTAATGAAATAGATCTTGGGAAAAAAACAAGAAAAGATTCAAGTAGAGGTAA
>MDTE01148854.1_pt1 | contig 19353 bp, 13 predicted proteins | sample 811231 | NCBI WGS metagenome assembly MDTE01 (sample SAMN05326651, study PRJNA326480) | marine metagenome | isolation source: seawater | place: Indian Ocean: Red Sea | collected 2010 | reverse complement strand
TGTGCCGGAGGCTGGAGAATTTCACGATCATAGTGCCCACGACGACCATGACGACGACCATGACGACGACCATGATGACGACCACGCCGACCATGATGAAGACGAGCACGAACTACTCATCGATCTTGACAGCATGCGTCGCGTTGCCCGGTTTGATATTGGGATGCGCAATCTCGAGAACACACTGATTGATTCAGTCAAAGTGGTGACGAATATTGTTGATTACCGCCATGATGAACTTGAGGCCGAAGAAGGTCTTGAATCTATTGCCACCACTTTTACCAATCGGTCGTACAACCTTCGTGCCGATGTGTCACAGAATCGAGCCGGCAGGCTCAATGGACGATTTGGCTTCGAATCAAAAATGAGAGAGTTCAGGAATACGGGTATCGAGGCACTTGCGCCGGCGACTGATCAGGCGACGGCTGGTGTCTTTGTGTATGAGGAACTGGATTTTGGGAAGTCTCAACTGCAATTTGGTGGGCGTGTGGAGAGCAACAATTACAGCATCCGCGGCGAACGCTCGAATCATGATGACCATGATGACCACGATGACCACGATGACCACGATGACCACGATGACCATGAGATAGAGCCGACAGAGGCACGGGATCGAGAATTCTTCGGGGGCTCAGCGTCCATCGGATTTCGGCAGGAACTGACAGCCGGGACCGTCGCGGTCGCGAATGTGACGCGGTCCCACCGGGCGCCGGCATTGGAGGAGCTCTACAATTTTGGCCCGCATATAGGAAATCTCACCTATGAAATCGGGAATTCGGGTCTGAATCCTGAATCGACGATTGGCCTCGACGTTAGCCTCAGACATCTTTCGACCGGAGTCAGAGGTGATGTCAACGTATATCGCTACGACATTGAGAACTTTGTGTTTTTCGATATGCTAGGCGAAATGAAAAGTGGGCTTCCGGTCGCCAAGTTTATGCAAGGTGACGGACTGTTTACCGGTGTCGATGGGAAGATCAGCGTCGAGTTGGCGCCTCGGGTCTGGGTGAACGCGGGTGTTGGGCTCGTGAACGCGAAGCTTTCCTCAACGGGAGAGTCATTGCCTCGTATTCCACCGCTGAGAGGGCAATTGAGTCTGGATGTACCGATTGGGGGCTTGACGGTGAGCCCAGAGGTGATCGTTGCGGCGCAACAGACAAACACATTTCGAGACGAAACCGCGACGGACGGGTATTCTGTTTTTAATCTCAGAGCGTCCTATGTTCGGCCAACGGTGCACATGGCGCATATTTTCAGTGCAATGGCCTACAATTTGACGAATGAACTCTATCGACATCACACATCAGTCATTAAGGACTTTGTGCCTCAGATTGGCCGCGGTGTTCGAGTGAGTTACTCGGTACGTTTCTTCTAGGGCCTATGGCAGTACGTCACAGTTATTCACACTGACACTGTGACGTACTGCTGTTAAAACTGAATACGTACGCCGCCATTAACGACTCGTCCCACCAGTGGCGCCCATGCGTCGACCGTCCATCGACCGTCGAGGGCTCGTTCTGTCCGTAGGATCGGGTCCCATCGGGTTTGACGCACTCCCGTGAGGTTTTCACCGTTGATGAAAAGTCGCAGTGGCCCGATGCGTTTCTCGGCCAATATGCCAACGATGACGTACGGTTTGCTAACGTCACGGTAGGGATTGGCTTCGAGTCGTTGCCGCCCGGTGTAGTACACCTCGACGCCGAGCCGACCGTCTCCGTTTTCTGCCATACCGACAAGGCCAAAGCTGTGGCGAGGCGTGTATGCCACATCATGGCGAATTCCGTCGACCGACTCGCGGGCCTGCACATAGGTGTAACTGGTTGTGACGGCAAAGGGCGCCTGCCTGAATGTGCCGAGAAGTTCTACGCCGTTATTGGTTGTCGGGTCCAGAAGGTTACGCAGCGTGTATGTCGACCGCTCGACATGCACTGGATTGGTGATGTGTGACCGGAACAAAATAGTTGTCAGCGCAAATCGACCGAGCGTCCGTGTGATGTCGATTGACGCGCTGTGACCACGTTCCGCGCGTAAGGACCCATCGATCGTAAGTCGTGTCAGACCTGCGACTTCTGTTTCCTCTGTGAGCGGTGTCGTCCCGAAAAATCCGGTGCCGGCCGAGAGGCGCGTGGTCCAATTGCCAGATCGAAATAGTGACGAGATGCGGGGACTGACAAACCACCCATACTCGCTGTGATGGTCGAGTCGTCCACTCAGCGACAGGGCCAACCACGGTCGGACATCGATATCGTCTTGAATAAACACGCCTGGTGTTGTGTGTGCATAGGAGAACTGTGGCAGGTCTGTTGCGATGTATGCGTCTTGTTCGACGGCGACACCACCGACCCAGGTGTGGCGACCAGTCGAACGACGTAGGGTGACTTCTGCGAAGCTGGTATCGTGGCGGTCTTGCTCACGCATATCACCGAATAAATGGTCGTGCGCCTGTCTCGCCATCGTGCCACGGGCCGTCACAATGGTTTGGCCATCTACGACCGTCTGCCACAGTGCTCCGACATCAAAGCGTCTTGTGTCGAGCGACTCATGATACGGCGACATCGTTTCAGGGAGGGGTGTATTCGGGTGCGTTCCACCGGCCCGGTTTTCGATGGTTGTGCCGATGGTGACGAACAAGGACTGTCCTTTATTGTCGTTCCAATAAAATCGTGGTCTGGCAATGGCGCGTTCGTAGTGCGCCAAATCAGACCACCCGTCGCCGTCCGCGTCGGTTTGATGTTGACGATGTCCGCCACCGAGGAAGGTCATGCCCCACGAGTCAGATAATGGCGAGGACAACCACAACACGCCGTCGGTGGCACCTTCCGTTGACTGGTTGATGAGGATCTCTCGTTCGGGCTTTGTTCCAGGGCGTCTGGACAGCAAGTTGACGACGCCTCCCATGGCCCCGGCTCCATATAATGCGGACGCCACTCCTTTGATGACCTCGACTTGATTGAGGTCCATCGGAGGAATCTGGAGCAGCCCGAGACCACTGGGTTGATTGCCATAGAGCGGCAGTCCGTCTGAGAGAAAGCGTGTATAGCGCCCTTGCATGCCCTGAATTCGAATGCTCGCGGCACCAAGTGATGGCGATGTCGTCTGAACACGCATGCCGCCCATTTCATTGAGCATCATGACGATGTCGCCAGGTGTCATAAGCATTTTCTCTTCAATCTCTTCTCGGTTTAAGACTTCCACCCGCAAGGGTTGGTCTTCAATGCGCCGGTTGCTGCGGGTGCTAGCGACGACCGTGACTTCCTCCTCAAGGGCGGGTTGTTTGATGAGGTTAATGCGAAGGACGGTTTCATCGCCTGCGGAGACGTCGACGGACATGGTGACGGGAAGGTATCCCTCTGCAAGAACTGTGACTTGTGTTGTTCCGAGCGGTGTACCGATGGTCACACGACCTTCATTGTCGGTAACCGTTGTAGTTCCATACGCGACGACTTCAGCGCCTATTACTGGTTCGTTCGCAGCGAACACCTCAACACGAATATGCCTGAGTTCCTGAGCGGTGAGACCGGACAGCAGTGCCACGGTCATCACAGAGAGCATTGGTGTTCTCATTTGCATCTATCGGACTCTGCGCGCCTTCATGTTTCCTTCGCCGGCGGGTCTTTCTTGCCTAAGTTTGTTTGATCTTATATTGTCAATAATGAGAATGAGACTCAGTCTCATTATTGACGGTTATTACATTTTGTGATGCGGACACCGGTTTTAGTGGGTGTCTTCGTTTAGTGCTCTTTAATCCATGAATTTGTGGTCTTTGTCTCATCAGATTAAATCGCAGCTTCATTTATACAAAGATAGGGGGAAGCTCGTATGAGCGTGTCGATCGGGATTTTTTACGGTTCAACAACAGGGAATACGCAGGAGGTTGCAGAAAAAATCAAGGTAGAACTGGGCGAGCGAGTATCTCATCTTGCCGATGTAAATACGGCTGACCCGTCTGAATTGGAAGCCTATGACGTGATTCTGTTTGGTGTGCCGACGTGGAACGTGGGTGAGATGCAGGAGGATTGGGAAGTGTTTATTCCTCGCATGCAGGACTTGAACTTAGCTGGCAAAAAAGTCGCGTTTTTTGGCGTCGGTGACGCTGAGGGCTATGCAGAGAATTTTCTTGATGCCATGGGGATGTTGTGGGATGCGGTTCTGCCGCTTGGAAATCCAGAATTGGTAGGGCTATGGCCGACTGACGGGTATACGTTTGAAGAATCAAGGGGTCTGTACGATGAAAACCACTTTTATGGCGTGGGTCTTGATTTCGAGAATCAATCAGAACTGACTGATGATCGGATCCAGGCATGGGTAGCACAGTTGATCGGAGAACTTGGACTCAATGCTTAGTAAGAAAAAGACTAATGAATGCCATTGCGGCACTGGGTTCAGATTGGTGACCTTATGAATTACACAGGCCCGAAGGTACGTTTGTCGAGAAGGCTGGGCATTGGGATCACGCCGAAGGGACAGGCTGGGTTAGAGCGGCGGCCACACCCTCCTGGTCAGCACGGATTACGACGTCGATCAATGACGGAGTACGGTAAGCAACTGCTTGAAAAGCAAAGATTACGTTTTCAGTACAACATCCATGAGCGTCAAATGAGGAACTATTACAAAAAGGCGTCACGTGCGAAAGGGCAAACTGGTCTCAACTTAATCCGCATGCTTGAATCCAGGCTTGATGCACTCGTTTATCGTGCTGGTTTAGCACGCACGATTTATGCCGCTCGCCAGTTCGTCAATCATGGTCACTTGGAGGTGAACGGAGAACGCGTTGACATACCTTCATACCTGGTGAAGGTAGGGCAGGTTGTCAGTATCAGAGAAAAATCTCAGAAATTGGCGTGTTTTCAAGACGGTGAGGGTGTAAGTAGTGCGCCGGCTTACCTGATGGATTTGGAAACTGGCTACTCGTTTAAGAAGGAGCGGGAACCAGATCGGGATGAGATACCGGTAATATGCGATATTCGGCAGGTTATCGAATTTTACTCACGTTGATTCTGAAACGAAGCCTTAATTACTGACGTGCTTTTTGGTAATTGGTGTGAAGAGACAATCCGGTTTGAGAATCTCAGGAACTGGCCTGCTCCCGTGGCATCACGCACGCTGTTCCAGGCGACAATTGCTTTCGGCGTTTGCCAGCGGAGGGAACTGAGTGGTCTGCAGGAAACGGAATGCCCTTGAATACGGCGACCCCCGGGTCGTCGTATGCCAGTGAGCCCGGTATCTGACCACCGGTCACCCTTACTGGGAAATCGGAAGAGAGCAAGACCATAGGCGACGGCATTTTAAGGAGCAGGCGCTGCACAGGCTGCTGTTACAGTAAGTGCAAGAAGCCAAGTCGATGATGAAAATTGAATTTTTACGTGAGTTTGCTTTCTAGAAGAAGACTGCAATTTGGTTTACAGAGATGAATGGGCGCATTCATTATAAAGTCACCTAGTTGTAGAGTGTTATGTCGACACAATGCACCAATTTCTGGGCGTACATTGGATGTCGCTATAGGTTTTTTGACAGGACGAAGGTGAGAGTGAGATTGGTGTGGTTTGTTTCGACAAGTATTTAGAAGTCAATTCGTACAATCGAAACGTAATCAATAAATCAGTTCAGTATGGGGTCATACCACGGCAAAATGAACTTGCCACGGTAAATGACTCGGCCTTGTAACCGAACAGAAGGGCAACCAATGGCAAATGATGCTCATGCCAGACCGTCCGGTGATGCGCCGGAACCGTTGTACGACGAGAATGTTCCGACGCCCTCGCATGCTGAACGAGCGCGAACCCTAGTGTCTCAGATAACAACCGGAACATTGTGCACAGTGGCAGCAGATCCGAAGGGGTATCCGTATGGGTCATTCGTCACGGTCGCGTTCGATCACGGCACTCCAGTCTTTCTTGTCAGCACGATGGCGGAGCATACTCGGAATTTACAGCAAGACGCTCGGGCGTCACTTCTCGTTGCCGAAGGGGGAGCCGATGATCCTCTTGCGAACGGTCGAGTGACGTTGCTTGGCCTGTGTACGCAGGTTGAAGGAGATAGCTCAAGCGCCCGGTCTTCATTTTTGGCGACGCACAAGAATGCTGCGTACTATGCCGACTTCAAGGATTTTTCGTTCTGGCGGCTAGATGTAGAAACAATTCGCTACATCGGTGGATATGGACGGATGTCTTGGGTTGATGCTGCCGACTGGTATGCTGCCTCGCCGGATCCACTTGCAACTACCGCGTCTGACGTCGTCACGCACATGAACGAAGATCATGCTGATGCGATGGTGCTGTACTGTAAAGCCTTCTCAAAGGCGACGGAGATTACAGCTGCCACCATGACAGGGGTAGACCGGTACGGTTTTGAAATGTCTGCGGTCACTCCAGAGGGACCGCGACCTGTCCGACTGGCATTCGCTGGTGAGGTCAGTACTTCTGAGGAAGTAAGAGGCGCTCTGATTACGATGTTGCAGGAAGCTCGATCTAAACTCGGGTAAAGCGATAGATTCGATTTCTCGACGGTGAAAACCCCTGACAAATACTTGTTTAGTAGTCGAATGTTTTCTTCTACAATAGCCACATTGCCGTGGAGTAGCCGTTCTGGATTTGTCGGGTGCGAGTACGGAACGTTGACACTGGAAGGAGTTGTCCGATGAAACTGGTTACTGCAGTTATTAAACCTCACAAATTAGACGAAGTTAGAGATACGCTTTCTCGTCTTGGTGTTACAGGTCTGACCGCCACTGAAGTTAAGGGATTCGGTCGACAGAAAGGGCATACGGAGGTCTATCGTGGCGCGGAGTATTCCATTGATTTCGTACCGAAGGTTCGTATTGATGTTGTGATTGATGACGAACAAGTGGACGCGGTCGTCGATGGGATTACGACTTCGGCTCGGTCCGGAGAAATTGGCGATGGAAAGATCTTCGTAACCGGTGTGGAACAGGCCGTTCGGATTCGAACTGGTGAGACGGGTAGCGAGGCACTCTAACGTATATACGTATTTGATGAAGCTATTGAGGAGGACGCAGTCATGAAATTTCGGATGTCACATCTACTGATGGTCGGAACAGCGGTGGCTATGACCTTGGTCCCTCGTCTCGCGTGGGCTCAAGACGGCACTCTTAACAGCGGGGATACCGCCTGGATGCTGACATCGAGCGTGCTCGTGCTCTTTATGACGATTCCCGGGCTGTCACTCTTTTATGCCGGACTCGTTCGTGCCAAGAATGTTCTATCGGTGATGATGCAATGCTTTGCGATCACGTGCATGATCTCCATTCTCTGGACCGTTTATGGCTACGGATTGGCGTTTGGTGATGGTGGCGCCTTGAATGCCTTTGTGGGTTCCGGGAAGTTCTTTCTCTCTGGCTTTGGTGTTGATACCGTGTCCGGAAGTATTCCGGAGTCGGTCTTCCAAATGTTCCAGCTGACGTTTGCCGTCATTACGCCTGCGTTAATGGTTGGGGCCTTTGCGGAACGTATGAAGTTCTCAACGATGATGGTCTTTATGGCTCTTTGGTTCACGGTGGTCTATGCACCAGTGGCTCATTGGGTTTGGGGTGGTGGTTTTCTCGGAGCGCGCGGCGTCCTCGACTTTGCCGGAGGGACAGTTGTTCATATTAATGCCGGTATAGCTGCACTGGTCCTTTGCATAGTTTTGGGTAAGCGGAGCGGGTATCCGTCCACAGCGATGCCTCCTAATAGTTTGGTACTGACGGTGGTCGGTGCATCGATGCTCTGGGTTGGTTGGTTTGGGTTTAATGCGGGGAGCGAGTTGGCTGCTGATGGTGTGGCCGGAATGGCAATGGCCGTTACGCACATTGCGACAGCAACAGCGGGTTTTACCTGGATGATGATGGAGTGGATGGGCCGTGGAAAACCGAGTGCACTGGGTATTGCCACTGGTGCTGTCGCTGGACTCGTTGCCATCACTCCGGCTTCCGGTACCGTTGGTCCGATTGGTGCCTTGGGCATTGGGCTTGCGTCAGCAGTTTGCTGTTATTTTGCCGCTGGTGCCCTGAAACGGTCTTTAGGTTATGACGACTCTTTGGATGTGTTTGGTGTGCACGGCGTTGGTGGCTTTGTCGGGGCCATCTTGACAGGTCTTTTCACTGCAGAGGCGTTCGGTGGGTCAGGGCTCGACAACGGAATCGGGATGCAACTGTATCTGCAGTTTGAAGGTGCCGTGGCGACGATTATCTACAGTGGCGTGGTGACATTCGTGATTGTGAAGATCCTGGATGCCACCATGGGTCTGCGCGTGTCACCGGAAGAGGAATCTGGCGGACTGGATATTGCGCTGCATAATGAGCGAGGCTTTTCTCTGTAGAGATATTGATGGCATGGTTGCTCCGTTTAGCCGAGAACCCAAGTGTGTTTCTCGGTCTGTGGCTGTTTCTGTTCGTGTCGTCACCGCTTCTTAGCCAGGAGTCTAGTAACTCAGCGAGTAGAGAGTACTTCGTATCTGCTGACGCAGAGCCAAATGGCGATGGAAGTCGAGAGCGTCCGTTTCTTTTATTGTCAGAGGTGGAAAATGTATCGGCTATTGGCGATACGATTTATCTGTTATCGAGTGACACCGGGACGGTCCTTGACGGTGGTATTGCTCTTAAGGCTCAGCAAAGACTCATTGGTCTTGGCACTGACGGGGAAATCCCTGAGGACACACCGAGTCGAGTGAAGTTGACCAATACGGCCGCGCTTCCCGGCGGTGTTATGGTTCAGTTGTCCGAGCAGAATGAGGTGGCGGGAATTCACTTCATGAACATGGGCAATGCCGCTATTTCCAGCGGCGGGTCGAACTATTCCGGGGCCTATATTCACCATACGACGTTTTCGGGTAATGCGGAGACGCATGTCGAAGACGACTATCTTAGTTCCGAGGGGAAAGGACTCGTGTATGCGATCAGTCTTGAAGCGACCTCGGGGCATTTCGATGGAATCAGAATCGAAGATAGTAGTTTCTATGATGGTGAGGATTTGGGCGCCATTAGGGTCTTTCATTCAGGCGATAGTCGTGGGTATTACCGGTTTCATCGAAATGACTTTTCTGATCTTGGTGGGCGTCCCTATTTCGTGCGCACTCAGGATCGAAGTTATGTTGAGACCGTCATCTTGGATTCAACAGCTGACAACATTGGTCGTGGTGAGAGAAATTCTGACAGTATCATTCCTTACTTAATGGGTGAGTCTGAACAGATTATGCTCATTCGAAACTATCGCTTTCAAAATCCCAATCAGGAAGGAAATCGATCCAATACGGGAATCGAGGCTTATATTTTTGGTGAGCCTCGACCAGACAAGGCGAACTGGTGTGATGGCTGCACACTAACACTCAAGATATTCGATAGTGTCATCGAGAATGCGGTTACTGATCCCATTCAGTTTTCAAATTCTGGTAGGAACTCTGACCTGTCGTATGAAATTAGAAACACAAGAATTATTGGTGGAAACCCACAACAGGGAGACGGCGGTATCTCGCTGAATTTACAGAGTATTCCGGCCAGCGGGGGACGAACTAAATTGTTGGTGGAACATAGCGATGTTATTGCGACCACGGGGTACGGTTTTTCATACAACGATCGTGGTGGTGAGGGCGGTCATTCCGCCGTAGTCGATTTGGGCGGGGGGGCACTTGGCAGTCTTGGAAATAATCGATTTATCGGGAATGAAAAGGGGGCGATGCGGGTGCCTCAAAGCCGAATCACTGCAATAAAAAATTGGTGGGATGGTGTTAAACCAATACTTTACGATGACGAAGATCGGCCGTCTGATGATCGGAACGTGGTGGTTGAACCTGTGTTGACTGAAGATCCCCGTTGAAAAATATGCGCGAGGTCGTATCGTCGGTCACGGTGGGCTACGGAGATCAAAAAGTGGCTCCGCAATTGTCATCATTGCACGATGTTGTTCTACCACTGCGAGGACCTCTTCTAGAATGTCCGGGTGAACTGCGGCAACGTTATACCGTTCGCCCGGGTCGACATTGAGATTGAACAGTAGTGGCGGGTTGTGTTCCGTTCGAGGAGGTCCGAGCGTGTAACGTCCTTCGGTTATGAAGTGCACCTTATGCTCGTTGAAACGAAACGCAAAGAGTTCACCCATACGGTAATAGGCCATTGTGCGGCGCGGATTTTTCCCACTTCCGAACAGGACCGGGCTGAGATCTACTCCATCGATGGGTCGATCTGTTGGCACCGTTCCGCCGGCGATCGTTACGACTGTAGTAAAGAGATCCATGCTTGATCCGATGTCTTGAACTACACCGGGGGCTATTTTCCCTGGCCACCAGAAGATTCCAGGGACGCGCATTCCACCTTCAAACGTTGTTCCTTTGCCATCTCGTAAGGGTCCGGCGGATCCGCCGTGGGTTTCAAAGCGGAGCCAAGGCCCATTGTCACTTGTAAAGACAACAAGCGTATTCTCTTCGAGACCTTCGGCCTTGAGCGTTTCAATGATTTGTTGCACGCTCCAGTCAAGTTCCTCTATGACGTCGCCGTAAATGCCGGCGGCGCTGCGGCCGCGCTGCGCGTCGGAAACAAACAGTGGCATGTGGGGCATCGAATGCGGGACGTAAAGAAAGAATGGTTCATCTTTGTGGTCGTGAATAAAGCGAATGGCTTCTTCGGTGTACCGCCTGGTGATCGTTGATTGTTGCGCTGGACGCTCGATAACTGTTTCGTTTCGTATGAGTGGCACTTGCCAGTAATTGACGTTTGGGTTGAAGTAGGCTGTCCGGTTAGCGAGCCCATCCGGGAGGTTCCAGTCCATGTCGTTCGAGTACGGGATTCCGTACCAGTAGTTGAAACCGTGCCGCGTCGGGAGATACATAGGTAAATGTCCAAGGTGCCACTTACCAATGATGCCCGTTGCATAACCCATGTCGCTTAGTGCTTCAGCGAGCGTTACTTCGTCACTAGGTAGACCGGCCAGAGAGTCAGGAAAGAAGACACCTGTTTGACGGCCAAACATTCCACTCCTTAGATGGAGTCGCCCCGTGAGAAGTGCAGCGCGGCTGGGTGAACAGACGGGCGCTTGTGCGTAGAAACTGGTCCACCGCTGGCCTTCTGCCGCCAGTTTATCAAGCGTCGGGGTTTGGATCGTCGGATGTCCGTAACTACTGAGATCGGCGTAGCCGAGATCGTCCGCGGTGATGATGATGACGTTTGGTGGTCTAGTCTCAGGTGTTGTCTGGGCCAATAAATCAGCCGCCATCGGATTCGCACAGGGGAGTCCGAGCATTGCCGCCGCAGTCATGAATAGTCGTCGCATCATTTGTTGTTTCATCGTGCAGCGCTCTTTGTAAATATTAAGTGGAGGATTGTTAGTTTACGAGTCCGCTATCACTCCAATAGTCACTTTATTCCTCCTAGGGTTCTACTGTAATTTCTCCAATGGCCCACGGATGCTCTGTGCAGTGGTAAAGAAAGGTGCCGCTATTATCTAAGCTAACGGTCACTTCCATACCGGGTTCGATTCTTTCTGTGGTCCAACTGCCATCCCGAGCGGCGATTGTATGGGCGAGGTCACCATTATTCATAAAGCGTACGCCTGTACCACCTGCAACTAGAGCACGAACCGGATTAAAGCGATGTTCATCCATTCCAAAGGACTGAACGTCTAACGCCAAATTTGGTGTTGGACTTTCAATATTCGTACCAGTTTCAATTACCTCGGTTGCCCTAGGCGCCGGACGGGGGCGTTCGTAATTATCCCAGGGGTCGAGAACGGCTTCTCCTCGCGCTGGAATAGTGCCGTCTAGCGCAAAGCTCCAGAGTTCACTGCCCATGGAGAGCGTAACGAACTGACGCCCCAAAAGTTCGTAAGAGGCCGAGGGCCCAGGTCGAACACGGCCGCCTCTCGGGCTTGTGCGAAATGTCCATACTCGATCCCCTGTCCTTGCGGAAAATGCTTCTACCTGACCACTAGCTGAGCCGCGGAACATGAGTCCTCCGGCTGTTGTTAATGGTCCGCTGGTGCCAAGAAATTCAGCAGGTACCTCATTTTTCCAGATGACCTGACCTGTCCGGGTGTCGACCGCGGCAATAATACCGACCGGATCGGGCAGTGTAAGTTCGTTGTCATCAATACGCCACCACCACGGATCTTCAAACCGCCTGGCACGCCCAACCATCGCTCGTCCCTGAGCATAGATGTAACCGGTTTGTGGGCTGAAGGACATCGGTGTCACACGTACTCTCGGGATCGGTACCCCCGGAGCGACGACGGTATGTTGATTGATCGATGGTGGGGTAAAACTACTGCAATTAAGTTCGAATGGTGGGGGCACGCGATCCCGCCAGAACGAACACCCTGGCAAGATACTCTCGATGCCGGTAGGAAATGGTTGCGTTGCTACTGTTCGTTGGTACGGATCTTGTGGTACCGGGCGCTCTTCTATTTGAGTAAGGGGTGTACCTGTTTCCCGGTCAAATAAAAATAGTAGACCGTCTGCCCGCATTGCCGCGAGGGCTTTGCGTTGGTTCCCGTCGATCTCAGCATCATAAAGCAGTAAGGGGGTCGCGATGTCCGCATCCCATACATCGTGACGAACGACTTGATAGTGCCACCGTCTTTTTCCGGTTTCTATGTCGAGTGCTAACACGGAGGCCGTGAACAGGTTGTCGCCTGCTCGAATTTCACCTCCAAACATGGGCACCGGGTTTCCGGTTGAAAAATACACCAACCCCAAATCTGGGTCGACAGTTCCTACCAACCAGACACCACCACCGCCGAGTTCCCAGGAGTTAGAATCCTGCGGCCAAGTGTCGTGACCAAATTCACCCGGTCTCGGTACAACGAAAAAAGCCCACCGCTGGTCGCCGGTCTTTGCATCAAGCGCAACGATCCTCCCTTGCCCACCCGTATCTCCATTTGCAAGACCGACATACACGCTACCGTGCGCATACATTGGTGCGGTAGTAACCGATTCTCCGCGCCGATACGGAATACTTCCGACCGGGCGAACCCAGACCAACTCCCCCGTGTCTTGGCGAAGCGCAGCTACCTCGGCGCTTCGTAGTCCAACAAACACAAGGTCGTCACCTACAGCCACGCCCTGCCATGATGGCACTCGACGAAGTTCGTTGGTGGTATCACCAGGTTGCCACCGCCAGACTAGCGCGCCCGTTTCAGCCGATATTGCGAAGATATTTGCTCCCCCTGTGAGATAAATCACACCATCCTGGACGACGGGTGTTGCCCGAGACGACGCGCCACCAGGCAATTGCGTTACCCATGCGGCACCGAGCCGGTCAATTGTTTCTGCCGTAATTTCATCAAGGATTGAATATCGTGTACTTGCCAAATTTCCTCCAACAAACGGCCAATCCCTTCCAGGGGAACCTCGTTCCTGATCGGCAATTTGTCCCTCTAGGTTTCCAGCGAGAAGTGCGTACACTAGGGTGATCACGATTAAGGAGAATCCGATCGGATGTCTCTGTCGCATGATTTCCTCCGTCCCGGCAACATTGTGTCACCTTTAGACCCTGACCGAAATGGGTAATGACTGAGTTACTGGTTCATAGGACGGAAAAGTTCGTGGCAACGCGAGTCTAGAACTACTACTTTTTTCTCAGAAATCGACGACACTTCTCATCGCCTACAGAAAAAAGGACGAGCATATTTGAGCTTCACTTGAACTCCGTTGATCTGTCTACCGGGTTGAAGCAAGTTGTGGAAACGTCGGATTGTTTCTGTCCATGGCGTCAAGCGTTATGATTCGGTGATGATCGCTAGAGTTACGACTATGGCTGTCAATCTACGAATGCGAGATCTGATCCAGCTGATCCCTTTGGTGCTTCTGGTAGTGGTGCTTGGCAGTGGTGAAATACTGACCGCCGGTACGAAACCAGTCACGGCACGCCATGGAATGGTTGTCGCTGCCGAACCGTTAGCAACGGCGGTTGGACTTCAAGTGTTACGTGATGGGGGTTCTGCGATGGATGCTGCCGTTGCGACGGCGTTTGCGCTTGCGGTGACGTATCCACAAGCAGGAAACCTAGGTGGTGGTGGATTTATTATTTTTCGCGGCGCAGCAGGTTCTTCTGTGGCGTACGACTTTCGTGAAATAGCTCCATCTGCGGCCTCTCCATCTATGTTCTTGGTTGATGGAGTGTACGACGTGGACCGGCATCACAATAGTCATATTGCTGTTGGTGTGCCGGGTACTGTTGCAGGGTTGTATCTAGCGTGGACCGACCATGGCCGACTTCCATGGCAGCGTCTTGTGGCTCCTGCTATTGAACTCGCTCGCAACGGGTTTGTCGTGTCACATGACCTTGCGGCGTCTTTAGCTGCGGTGTTGCCACAGATGGCTCGATATGATGCTTCGGTGGACCAGTTTTCTAATGGAGGTGAACTGTATCAAGCGGGTGACCGTTTTGTTCAGGAGGAGTTGGCCAGCACACTTGAACGGATTGGAAACGAGGGGCCTGCAGGTTTCTATAATGGTCGGACCGCTGAGTTGATCGTGGCGGAAATGTTAGCGAACGGTGGATTAATCACGCAACGTGATCTGGCTAACTATCAACCCCTTCGCAGGGCACCTATCCGAACGAGTTATCGAGGATATGAGATTCTTTCAATGCCTCCCATCAGTTCTGGCGGAACCGCACTTATTCAAATGCTGAATACCTTGGAGGGTTATAACCTCGACGAATTCGGCTTTGGTTCTGCACAAACTGTACATGTCATGGTCGAGGCAATGAGGCGCGCATTTGCCGATCGAGCCCGTTACCTTGGCGACCCGAGGTTTAACCCTACGATGCCGATTTCTAGGTTGGTTTCGAAGCCATACGCCGAACAATTACGTGCCACTATTCAGCTGGGGCGTGCGTCGCGTTCTTCGCCGGCGTCGTTTGATTGGCCTGCTGAAGGCACTGAGACAACCCATCTGTCGGTTGTAGATGCTGAACGGCAGGCTGTTTCGTTAACGTACACGCTTGAGCAACTTTATGGCTCAAAGATTGTCGTGCCAGGTGCAGGTTTCCTCTTGAATAATGAGATGGGAGACTTTAATCCAGTTCCAGATATGACCGATGTGGAAGGGCGAATCGGAACCGAGCCCAATCTTGCCAGACCTGGAAAACGTATGCTTTCGAGTATGACACCGACCGTCGTTGAAAAGGATGGAGACCTTTTCATGGTTACTGGGAGTCCAGGTGGTCGGACGATTATCAATACCGTATTGCAGACAATCGTTAACGTCATCGATTTTGGTATGAATATTCAAGAAGCCGTTGACGCCCCGAGATTTCATCATCAATGGCTACCTGATCGTATTAGTTACGAACGCCACGGCTTGTCACCTGATACGCTAACGCTTCTAGAATCGAAAGGGCATCGGGTCGTGACAGTGGACCGCCAGGGGGCCGTGCAGGCCATTCGATACGACGCGAGTGCCGACGTACTTGAAGGCGCACCGGACCGTCGTAGGGCCGGCAGCACCGCACGGGGTTATTGACCATCGTTTCCAGCATCAGGTTATTACCTCGTGAACGAGAAGATCGGCGGTTATAGGTGAACTGTAAACGCACCTATTGCGAAAAAATTATGACAAGGCAGGCAAGATCGGTCGTTGCCCTTGCGTGCTCGCTTGGCATTGGCTTGGCCGGCTGTGGGTCGGTTCCAGTTGGCGGTGGTGGACCTTTTGCGGATCTGATTTTCTTTGGCGGCAATATTGTGACGATGGATCCGAACCAGCCGACGGTCGATGCGGTGGCGGTTCGAGGCGAGACGATTGTCGCGGCTGGTGTTGTTGATGAGGTGATGACACTTCGAGATGTGTCGACCCGTGTAGTGGATCTCGGAGATCGCGCTTTGCTGCCCGGCTTCATCGATGCGCACGGTCACTTCCTTGGAGTGGGACGGGCTCTGGAGACGCTGTCGCTCCACCCTCCTCCGGTCGGTGACGTCAACAACATTGATGACATTGTTCGTAAGATCCAGGAGTGGATTTCAGAAAAGGGTATGCCGGCGGGCGAGGCCGTCACGCGAAGGGGTTATGACGATTCGCTGCTGGGAGAGGGTCGCCATCCGACGGCTGAAGACCTCGATCGTGCGTCGACCGACCATCCGATTGTCCTGACGCATGTGTCTGGCCACCTGAGTGCAGTAAATTCATCGGCTCTTGAAGCGAGTAATATCACAGCCGACACAGCCGATCCTACTGACGGACACATTCGCCGTGTCGAGGGTTCGATGCAACCTAATGGCGTTCTGGAGGAAGGGGCGAGCCGGCTACTACGGATTAGCCGTGGTTCAACAGGGACTCCAGACGAAACTGACGCGTTGATTCGTAACTCTATCGATGTGTATACAGCCTATGGAATCACCACCATTCAAGACGGTGGAACCACCACAGAGTTTGTGGAGATGCTTCGTGCTGCCGCGGATCGTGAGATGTTCGACGCGGACGTTGCTGCGTTCGTACGTGTTGGCTCGATGCAGGACATTGATGCTTTACAACACGAGGAGACGTATCGCGATGGTTTTCGCGTGGCGGGTGTTAAGTTCATGCTTGACGGTTCGCCCCAGGGCCGAACAGCCTGGGTCACGGAACCGTATGAGGAAGGACCGGCTGGGGCCGGACCCGACTACCGCGCCTATGGCACGATGGACCCGGTTCTCTACAAAACATGGTCGGCTACGATGATGAGACGTGGCGTGCCGTTCCTCGCTCATGCAAATGGTGATGCAGCAATGGATCTTATGCTGGATGGTGTCGAGGAGGCACTTGTCGACATGGATGTGGCGCCGGATCATCGGTCCGTGATTATTCATGCTCAATTGATGCGCGCTGATCAATTAGACCGCGCCGCCGTGCTAAACGTCATCCCTTCCTTTTTTTCGGCGCACGCGTTCTTTTGGGGTGATTGGCACCGACGAAGTTTTGGTGAGGCCCGAGGCAATAATGTCAGTCCAATCCGCTGGGCGATCGACCGAGGCGTGAAGTTTACTGTGCACAATGACGCCCCCATTGTTCCACCGGACATCATGCGGTTGGTGTCGATCACCGTCAATCGAGAGACCCGCAGCGGTCACGTACTCGGACCTCACCAGCGAGCCACGATTCAAGAGGCATTGCACGCGGTTACGTTGGGGGCGGCGTATCAGTATTTCGAGGAAGACATTAAAGGGTCGGTCGCTACCGGGAAGCAAGCGGACCTGGTGATCCTTGGGGCGAACCCGCTGACGACCGAACCGGACCAACTTGAGCACATTGAGATACTCGAGACGTTCTCTAGGGGACGGTCTGTGTACCAGCGTTGAACCAGGGTCGACTGCTGCTCTTGATGGGTGTCAGGAACCGGTCGACCCAAAACCACTGGTTCCACGAGTCGTGTCGGTCAATTCATCCACCTCCACGACCTCTACCGTCCAGCGTTTCTGGATCACGAGCTGGGCAATACGCATCCCCTGAGTGACGTGGAACGTCGTGGTTCCGTGGTTAATCAGCACAACACCAACTTCACCCCGATAACCTTCGTCAATTGTTCCGGGTGTATTGAGCACGGTGACTGAGTGCTTCAGTGCCAGCCCACTTCTCGGGCGAACCTGTGCTTCAGTTGCCTCAGGGAGTTCAATAGCGATTCCCGTCGGAACCAAGCAGGCCACACCAGGTTCGAGGGCGATATCTGTGCAGGCGTGAAGGTCTAAACCGGCGTCGCCGGGCCGCGCATACGTTGGTGTGATGGCGTCTGGGTTGAGACGTCTGACTCGTAACTCCATGGTGCATGATAACTAGGAAGCTGGAATTGTGGAGATGTTGGAGTCAAATCCAGTACGTTGCGCTTGTTGTTTCCCGCACGCCCCAAAACTGGCAGAATGGCGGGGAAGCGGATGACGAGAAAAGCAGGCTAACTTTAATCCAATGTTGATTGATTTTTCGAAAGATGTAAAGAGTCTTTAGGCAAGAGGTTTACACAAAAGGTGGGATCACTTATAACTCCAAGAACAATCGGGGAAGGAGGCCGGATGCGTCTAACATGTGCATTGGCGGTTCTAAGTGTAGCGATAGTATCTATGTTACCGAGTGCTGCAGCCGAACGATTAGAGCGAATTCAGGCGGCGAGTGACGCGGTGGAGCCATTTCGCGTCATAGGTAATATTTACTATGTTGGTGGCCAGTATGGTTCCTACCTCATCACCACACCGGAGGGGCACATTCTCCACGACACAGGCAGTGCTGATATGCATGAACTCATCGTCTCGAATATCGAGAAGCTTGGGTTCGACGTTCGGGACATCCGTATCATGGTCTCGAGCCACGCGCACTGGGACCACATTGAAGGACACGCGGCTATGAAGCGAGTGACCGGAGCACAGGTTGTTGCGCTTGGCGGTGACGCGGTGGCCCTTCAATCAGGCCAGGATAACTCAGCTATTGGTGCAAGAAACTTTGAGCCTGTCGCGGTGGATCGTGTGATCGAGGATGGTGACACGGTCACGTTGGGTGGGGTGACGTTGCGCGCCTTGTGGACAGGAGGTCACACGCAAGGCGCAACGATGTGGATGACAACTGTCGAGGAGGGCGGGGAGACGTTTGACGTCGCTTTTCGTGGCGGAGAGATCCCGAATGACGGTGCTCCACTCGTGGACAATCCCAGGCATCCAACCGTTGTGGAAGACACGCAACGAACACTGCGCCGGCTTAAGGAACTCCCGCCCCCCGATCTTTTCTTACACAATCACGCCCGGGAGTCATTCTCAGATCTGGACCCGGATCTTCCAGTTAACCCGAACTGTGAGAGTTGTCTTGATGCTGAGGGATGGGCGGCAATGGTGGCAAGCGCCGAAGAGAGATTTCAGTCTATGCTGACGGAACGGTAGAAAAATCGAACATTTGGCCCAGGGGAGTATTTCGGCTAATGATCAGACAGTGCATGTTTAGAGAGTTATGGGATTGAGTAGAAACCGGACAGGCAAAGCGTGATGGTGATATCACGATCTGTTTCGTTTGAAAAATACCATCCATGTATGCCGTCAAAAGGTGCGACGAGATAGCCATTAGATATTTCGCCTCGGCCTTGCTTGAAAAACATGACATTTCCCGGCTCTTCTGAATCTCTGACCGTGTGGCCATGAAATTCAGCAAGAAGCAGTTCAGGGTTTGAGATGTCTGTCGATCGCCACTCATAAGACACTGAGTAACCTTGTTTCATCTCCAGCATGTATTCCAGATCCGAGTTTGCAGGAACTGGAATTTCTATCCGGTCCGTCCGGTAAGCGGGACGGGTCTCATAGTAGACATGGTCCGCTAGCGGTACATCTATCCAAGCGACAGGCACAGACGCACAGGCAGTCAAAATTAGACAGAGAGATAAAATGACAAGATGAAGGCCGAGAGGTCCAATTCTGGGTGTCA
>MDTE01054659.1_pt1 | contig 19355 bp, 17 predicted proteins | sample 811231 | NCBI WGS metagenome assembly MDTE01 (sample SAMN05326651, study PRJNA326480) | marine metagenome | isolation source: seawater | place: Indian Ocean: Red Sea | collected 2010 | reverse complement strand
GCCGTCGATTTCCCTTTGCCTTTGCCGGTGTGGACGATGAGCAACCCTTTCTCGATGGTCTTGGTGGCGAGAATTTTGTCTCGTGCTTGCTTGCGTTTGCGTGATTTCTCGTTGGCGCGTCGATTCTTTTCGCCTTCAGTGCGTTCTTCGGACATGATTTCCTCTCCACAGCATGCAGTCACGACCGTCAGTTGAGCGGTTGCGGGCGTCGGTGACGCTTTCAGTCGAGCTTCTTGAAGACGACCGCACTGCTGGTGCCAAGCACGATCCAGAACACCGCGTTGGCGATCGCAGTCGCAACAATGAACGTCTGCAGCAGCCCAGCGGGAGCGAGCACGCTGTGCGTCTCTGGGTGTGGCGCGCCAATGAGGTGTGGTACGGCGACCAGCACGATTCCGGCGATACGCAGACCCCAACGACGAGTGAGCCCGATCAGTGCGAGCCCCAGCGCAGAGAGTATCACGGTGGCCAGCCACCAGGCTTGGCGTGCGCCTAGCTCTGCGGCTTCGGTGCCCGGCAGCTCAGGTGCTAACCCGGCCGCGGGCAGGGCGAAGAATGCTGCGTAACCGCCGAGCCCGAACAGCAGACCCTGCCACCAGTTGATACTTGCGCGCAGCGAGTAAATCGCGACCAGCAACAACCCAAAGCCGATTGCCATGCCGACATTCGCAACCCCGGTCCAAAAGGTGCGCTCCAATCCATCATCCGGCGACCAGGCTTCGTGGTCGTGGGCATGTTCGTCCTCCTGGCCGTGCGAATGAGCCGATTCGTCCTGTGGCTCATGGCTTTCGGCTTCGAGAATGATTGGGACGACCTGGAGCTGCTGAACAGCGGTCAGCACCACGCCTGCCATCAATCCAGCCAGGCAGGCGGAAAACACAATACGTCTGAACACCCGTGGATGCGCGGATCAGTGGCAGGGGAATGCTGCTGAGTGCCGAGTGTCGTGGGCGGCGTTATGGACGGTGTCACTGTTGGCCAGTGCTACGCCGAACAGAATCACCATTCCCAGCATCGCCGCCGCCAGCGCGGGCAAAAGCCGTCTGGAGTCTGCCGCAACCAATGCGGCCGTGTTGTGTTGCGTTGAATCCATCATGTGCTCCTCGAATACCGTTGAGGGTCAACATGCGACTCCAGGGAGGGCGACGTCAGTTCGTCGCTTCTAGAAGCCGCCTGCATCACCTACCCGTAACGCAGACTTTAATCAAACGATTTCAGGCCGGTCTCCGGACTTGCTGATGAATATCTGGTTGTCGTTCACCAGCCTACCGTTGCGGGGGCAGCGTCGGCTTTGCCTTGCAATGCGCACCGACTTCCCGTTTCATCCCCGATGGGTGAAAACCCGTTTACAGGGACACCTAAAATCAGATGCGATATCTATAGGATCCACCTTGGCGTGTCAATGAGATGAGCGCTCGCGAGGCCGATAATGCAGTGGTGTTGGTGCTGGGCGGCGTGCGGTCGGGGAAGAGTGCATTTGCCGAGGCACTGGCCGAGCGCCGTGCCAAGCCGATCTATGTCGCCACGGCCGAGTCCGGCGATGAGCACATGGTAGAGCGCATTGCCAAGCACAGGGCACGGCGGGGCTCGATCTGGAGTACCGTCGAGGCGCCGTTGCACCTGTCCGAGGTGATTCGTGCCAAGGCTGCGGCGGGTGTCGTGTTGCTCGTGGATTCACTTGGCATGTGGGTGAGCAATCTGATGCATGGCGAGTTTGACCTCGACGCGCAATTCTCAGATCTCTTAGAATCGCTCGCCGCTTGTGAGGGAACGGTCGTGATAGTCTCCGATGAGGTCGGGCTCGGTGGTGTTGCCGACAACGCGCTGGCGCGAGAATTTGCCGATCGGCTGGGTGAACTCAACCAACAGGTTGCGGCTATCGCACCAGACGTCTATCTGGTCGTGGCAGGCATCCCGGTAACGGTGAAGACGTCGGCGTCGTAGCTACACAGAGGACATATCGTCAATGGCAGAGAAAATCCCCGCAACGGTGATCACCGGCTTTCTTGGCGCTGGCAAGACCAGCATTATCAGACACTTGTTGGAGAACGCGGCCGGCAAGCGCATCGCCCTCATCATCAATGAGTTCGGCGACATCGGTGTCGACGGCGAGATTCTCAAAGGCTGCGGCATCGAGGGCTGTGAGGACGACAACATTCTCGAACTCGCCAATGGTTGTATTTGTTGCACCGTAGCCGACGACTTCGTGCCGACTATGGAGGCGTTGCTTGGACGTGAGCAGCTGCCGGACCAGATCGTCATCGAAACTTCCGGTCTTGCTATGCCAAAGCCTTTGGTCAAGGCGTTTAATTGGCCGGACATTCGAACACGCGTCACGGTTGATGCCGTCGTCACCGTGGTCGACGGACCGGCGGTTGCCGATGGATTGTTTGCGACCGACCCGGATGCCGTGCAGGTGCAACGCATCGCCGATGAAGCGCTGGATCATGAGAGCCCGCTCGAGGAGCTGTTCGAAGAGCAGTTGAGCTGCGCCGATATGGTCATCATCAACAAGTCGGATTTGCTGAATGCAAAGACTCTTGACGATGTTACTCGAGAGGTGGGTGAACAGCTGCGCCCCTCCGTCAAGATGGTCAAGGCGTCCCACGGGGCGGTCGACCCCACGGTGTTGCTCGGCCTGAATGCGGCCGCCGAAGATGACCTGGATTCACGCCCCTCGCATCATGACGGCGTCGATGATCACGATCATGATGACTTTGACAGCTTCTCCATGGATGTCGTCGAGGGTCTGTCCGTCGACGAACTGCTCGCCAGACTCAGCCGTGCCATCACCGAACACGGCGTGCTCCGTGTGAAAGGCTTCGCCAACATCTCCGGTAAGGACATGCGTTTGTTGATTCAGGCGGTGGGCAATCGCATTCAGCACTACTACGATCGCGACTGGCGTGGCGATGAGCTCCGCCGGACCTCACTCGTTGTGATCGGTCAGAAAGGGCTCGACGAGCAAGCCGTGATTGGCATTCTCAATGCTTGATTGATGCATCTGCTCAAGGCTCAACCAGGTGCTGTCTCCGACGGCAGCGAGGCGGTCGATCTGGCGCAGACGCCGGGCGAGATTGTGGTGTTATCCGCGGCGGACACCGAACTGGCTTCACTCGCGACCGCTCGCACCACTCTGGGTGAGACGTTCCCGGCCGTGAGGCTCGCGAATTCCATGCAGTTGTCACACAACGCCTCCGTCGACCTCTACTGTGAGGAAGTCATCTGCAAGGCGAAGCTTGTTGTCGTGCGCTTGCTCGGTGGCCGCGCCTATTGGCCGTATGGTGTCGAGCAGCTGGTCGACACCTGCAGGGAGTGCGAGATCCCGCTTGTCTTGCTGCCCGGCGATGACCAGCCAGACCCGGAGCTGGTGTCGCTTTCGAGTGTCGACGCCGGCGCCTACCAACGGCTGTGGAGTTTTCTGCTGCATGGTGGGGCTGCCAATGCGCGAAATTTTCTCGCCTTTTCAGCCTGTTTGATTGACCGTCAATTCGAATGGCTGGAACCGGTCGAGCTGCCCCGTGCCGGCATCTACTGGCCGTCGGTCGAAAACCCGAGTTTGGATGTGCTCCGGGAAGACTGGCACGATCGGGCGCCGGTGGCGGCGCTGGTGTTCTATAGAGCCCTGGTGCAGGCGGACAATCTGGCGCCGGTGGTTGAGCTCATCGAGGCGCTTACGGCAGTCGGTGTCAACTGTTTGCCGGTTTACTGCGCGAGTCTAAAGGACCCGGTGTCGGCGGGTGTTGTCGAGACATTGCTCACCGAGGTGGGTGCCGGCGTGGTGCTGAACGCGACCGGATTTGCGGTCTCGACACCGGGACAGCCAGCGACTCAATCCCCCTTGAACGTGACCGCAGCGCCAGTGCTTCAGGTGGTGTTCTCCGGTGGCAACGAGCAGAGCTGGCGTGAGACCACACGCGGCCTTTCGGCACGCGACATCGCCATGAATGTCGCCTTGCCCGAGGTGGACGGGCGTATGCTCTCCCGTGCCGTTTCATTCAAAGGTGAGGCACGCTACGACGAAGGCACTCAATGCCCAGTGGTCGTCTACGAACCAGTGCGCGATCGCATCAGCTTTGTCGCTCGACTCGCGGCCAGCTGGTTGCGGCTGCAGCAAACCCCTGCTGAAGAGCGCCGATTGGCCATCGTCCTTGCGAACTATCCGAACCGAGATGGACGTCTGGGTAACGGTGTCGGACTCGATACGCCGGCGAGCGTTATCGAACTGCTCAATGAGCTGCGGCGTGCTGGCTATCACATCGATGATGCGCCCGAGTGCGGCGACACCCTCATCGAGCGTATCCAGCGCGGCCCGACAAATGCCGCGGTCGAAGCGCGTCTGCTCGAGCTGACATTGGATGCGTCGGTGTACCAGCGTTTTTTCTCGGGCTTGCCCGAGACCGTAAGAACGCTGATCGAAGACCGATGGGGGCCGGTCAACGCTGATCCCTTTTATCTCGAAGCCGGAGACCTTTGGGCTTTGCCCGCGTTCCAGTGCGGCAACATAGTGATTGGTTTGCAGCCGGCACGCGGCTACAACATCGACCCGCAGGCAAGCTATCACGATCCAGACCTGGTGCCGCCCCACGGCTATCTGGCCTTCTACGCCTGGCTGCGCGAAGAGTTCGATACGCACGCAATCATTCACATGGGCAAGCACGGCAACTTGGAGTGGCTGCCCGGTAAAGCGCTTGCTCTGAGTGACTGCTGTTTTCCCGAAGCCGTGTTCGGTCCGTTGCCACATCTCTACCCCTTCATCGTCAACGATCCGGGAGAGGGCACACAGGCAAAGCGACGCGCGCAAGCGGTGATTGTCGATCATTTGACGCCGCCACTCAGCCGTGCAGAAACATATGGTCCCCTGGCCGAGCTCGAGTTGCTGGTCGATGAGTATTTCGAGGCGGCGGGTGTCGACCCTCGTCGTCTAAAGCTGCTGCGTGATGAGATTCTGGCGCTTGCCACTCACGTCGGCCTGGACCGCGACTGTGGAATCGAAGAGCGTGACGACCACGACGAGGCCTTGGCGAAGCTAGACAACTATCTCTGCGAGCTGAAAGAAATGCAGATCCGCAGTGGTCTGCACATTTTCGGCCAGTCCCCGCGAGGTGAGTCCCTCACTGATTTGCTGGTGTCCATGGTGCGTCTGCCACGTGGCGACACCGAGCCGGCGGATGCTTCGCTGATCAGGTCGCTGGCGCTCGACCTCGGGTTCGGCGACTTCGACCCATTGACCGCCACGCTGGGTGAAGCATGGAACGGGCCCGAACCCACCGTGTTGCAGCACTCTGAACCGTGGCGCACAGCCGGCGACACCGTTGAACGTCTGGAGAGTCTTGCAAAGGGCTTGGTGGCTGGTGATGTACTCGCGGATCCCTCCTGGGGACGCACCCGGGCGGTGCTCGAGTTTGTCAGCCACGACCTCAGAGCACGTGTAAGCGGTTCCGGCGACGCTGAGCTGACGGCATGTGTCACTGCACTCGACGGCCGCTTTCTGGCACCTGGGCCCTCCGGCGCACCGACACGTGGTCGCCTCGATGTGTTGCCCACCGGACGAAACTTCTACTCGGTCGATACCCGGACCGTTCCAACCCCTGCGGCCTGGAAGCTCGGTTGGAAGTCCGCGATGCTGTTGCTCGAGCGATATCGACAGGAGCATGGCGCTTGGCCGACGACTCTGGCGCTTTCTGCCTGGGGTACGGCGAACATGCGTACCGGCGGGGACGACATCGCTCAGGCTTTGGCGTTGATGGGTGTGCAACCGACCTGGGAGGTCGCCTCACGCCGGGTTACTGGATTCGAAGTCCTGCCCCTGGATGTGCTCGACCGTCCGCGCGTCGACGTGACGCTTCGGATTTCAGGATTCTTCAGAGATGCATTTCCCGCGCAGATCGACTTGTTCGATTCCGCGGTACGGGCTGTTTGTGCTCTCGATGAACCGGAATTCTCCAATCCACTTGCGACACGTACCCGCTGCGAAGTCGAGGCTCTGGTTGAGCAGGGTGTTGACGAGTCGGTTGCTGGTCGGCGGGCCGGATTTCGAGTGTTCGGTTCCAAACCCGGCGCTTATGGAGCCGGATTGCAGGCTCTGATAGATGAGAAAGGCTGGCGCGACGAGGCCGACTTTGCGCGTGCCTACGTCGCCTGGGGGGGGTACGCATACGGGTCGGGTGTTGCTGGGGAAGCGGAGCACGCTTTGTTCGAGCGACGCTTGTCGTCTGTCCAAGCCGTGGTGCACAACCAGGACAACCGTGAGCACGACTTGCTCGATTCCGATGATTACTATCAGTTCGAGGGTGGTCTGACTGCGACTATCAAACATCTGAGCGGCGATACACCAGCTGTTTACCACAATGATCATTCGCGACCGGAGCTGCCTCGCGTACGCACACTGAAGGAGGAGATTGCCCGAGTCGTGCGCGCACGGGTCGTGAATCCGAAATGGATAGACGCCATGAAGCGCCATGGTTACAAAGGTGGCTTCGAGTTAGCGGCAACACTCGACTATTTGTTCGCCTTTGCCGCCACCACCGGTATGGTCGAGAACCATCACTTCGATGCGGTGTACGCAGCGTTCATCGAGGACGAGTCGGTGTATGAGTTTCTGAAGGATAAGAATCCCGCTGCGCTGGAAGAAATGGCGGATCGGTTCTTGGAAGCGTGTGAACGGGGGCTCTGGCAGCCACGGTCGAATTCTGCCCGAACCACGCTGAGAGGAGTCATGAACAAGGAGCCGTCGCTTTGAAGTTCGATGTTTCACCGGTGTCGAGTGCGCTCGCCAGCGCACTCACCGAGAGAATTGATCAAAAGACCAAACCACCCGGTGCACTCGGCGTTCTGGAGCAACTCGCACTTCAAATCGGGCTGATTCAGGAAACCTTGACGCCGGAAATCAACAAGCCGGTGATTGCAGTGTTCGCGGCTGACCATGGTGTTACCACCGAGAATATCAGCGCGTTTCCCGCGGAGGTCACCGCGCAGATGGTGCTCAACTTTCTCGGTGGTGGGGCAGCCATCAATGTTTTCGCCAGACAGCACGGTATTGACCTGAAGGTGGTTGACGCCGGCGTCAATGCGACGCTGCCTGAGCATCCGGCTTTGATCGCTGCCAAAGTTGCGTCTGGAACCCGGAACTTCTTGGAGCAGGCGGCCATGACCGCAGCGGAATGTGAGCAGGCGCTGAACACCGCAGCGCAATTGGTCACCGAGTGGTATGAGACGGGCAGCAATGTCATTGGCTTTGGCGAGATGGGCATCGGTAACACCACTGCCGCCGCCGCGCTCACGGCCTTGTTGGCGGACCTGCCGCTGCAGGACACTGTGGGTTCGGGAACCGGTCTCGACGACGCTGGCGTGAGTCGCAAGCAATCGGTTATCGAGCAATCCATCAAGCGGGCTTGTCTGGAGGTTGACAGTGCACGCGCGGATCCGATGAAGGCCCTGCGTGAGCTCGGTGGCTTCGAGATCGCGATGATCTGTGGCGGCATGCTACGCGCGGCAGAGCTCGGCATGGTGATTCTGGTCGACGGTTTCATCGCCACCAGTGCGTATTTGTGTGCGAGTGCCCTGCAACCCAACATTCGTGACTATTGTGTGTTCTGTCATCAATCCGAGGAACGTGGTCACGCTGGTGCGCTGCGTAGAATTGACGTGAGGCCGTTGCTCGACTTAGGTATGCGGCTGGGCGAAGGCACTGGCGCAGCAGTTTGTCTGCCCATGCTGGTTTCCGCTGTCGCGTTCCTCAATGAAATGAGTTCGTTTTCCGATGCCGATGTGAGTGGCAAGAAGGAATGACGTCGACGATTCAAAAGTTCTTCGCTGCGCTCATCTACTTCACTCGAATTCCGAGTCCCGTACGACTCGACCCCAGTTCCATACAGGGTGCATCCGCCTTTGCACCTTTGATCGGCTACGTGGTTGCTGGCTTTGTGCTCGTTGTTTGCTGGCTGAGTGCCCAGCTGCTGCCTCCTCTGGTGGTGGTGGCGCTCACCATGATTGCCGGAATCTGGTTAACGGGCGCCATGCACGAGGATGGCTGGTCGGACTTCTGCGATGGATTCGGCGGTGGCTGGGACAAGGCGCAAACTCTGGAGATCATGCGGGACCCACGTACTGGTGTCTTCGGCGTCGCGGGATTGCTGTGTCTGCTGGGTTTGAAGTACGTCTGCTTGTTGGCGTTGTTCGACATTGTCAGTGTGGATGGTCAGTTGACAGTTGCTTTCGCATTCACCGTGCTGACCGGTCACACCGCGAGCCGATTCCTGTGCGTGTCATTCATGGCGACCCACGACTACGCTTCCTCGGCAGAACCGGGACGGGCTCAGACCATGACTCACAGGCTGTCCCTGCCGGGTCTTGTTGTCATCGGCATTGTCGGTCTCGCGCCGGTGGTGCCGCTCGCTTTGACCGTAGACGCGTGGATCTGGGGGCTGGTGCCGTTGTTGCTGGTGTGCCGGTGGGTGTTCTCGACGGCTTTCACCCGACGGCTGGGTGGCTATACCGGCGACTGTCTCGGTGCGGCACAGCAGGTCTCGGAGGTATTGGTCTATCTCGGCGTACTGGCGGTTCTGGGGCGATGAGGCGTGAACGGGCTTCGGCAATCGTCTCAGCCGAGCTTCGTCAAATAGGCTTCCGCAAGATCGCAGGAGCGTAGCGGAAAGTCGGCGCCGAGCTCGGCAGCCAGCTCGGTCTCGGAGTGAGACCCGATCCAGGCCACGATCAACATGCGTCTGAGCATGATGAAGCTCGGAATCTCGACCTTTTCCGCATCGCTCAATCGCCGCACTTTCTCATAGCCGGATGTCCACGCATCAATCAACTCTGGCATATCGGTTCGGTCTTCAATAAAGCTCACTGCCGTGGCCAGATCGTAGAGGTACCAAGAGAAGCCGCAGTCATCGAAATCAATGACTCGGGTTTCCCCCTGATGAATGAGCAGATTTGCCAGACGCATGTCGGCATGTACCAGCCCGAAGCGCTCTTGTTCCATTCCGAATCGCGTCAGTCTGCTGCGCAGCGTATCGACCAGTCTGGTCAGAATGGCGCCGGTCTCTCCATCGGTATGCGGGCAGTCAGTCCAGTGTCCCCAATGTGGCGAAGGTCCGAACACCGTGTCCATGTTCCAATGAAAACGCTCGAAGTTCTGCGGCAGCGCCCAGCCGCGGGCATGCTCATGCATGCGTGCGGTGACTTCCCCGAGATTCGGAAAGTTCTCGAGCAAGGCGTCGGCATCGGGTTCGTCTCCCTCGAGGAACTCGAAGAACACACAATTGCGACCATCAGGCAGCTCGTCGGTCGCGATTCGGGTAATGGTTTCGCCGTCGGGCGTGGGCAAAACACGCGGCGTCATCACCCCGGCGTCGTCACGCAGCGCCTGTATCCAGGCATGCTCCGATCGCACGGCGGCATCGGAGTGGTAGCCCGTGCGATGAATCCTGAGAATGGTTTTGCCACGGCTCGGTGAGTCTGCGATGTAGGTTGTGTTCTCGGATTGATTGATGTGCGTGAACTCGACATCCTCGCCGGGGAACATGTTCTCGACTGCCCGTGCCGCGACTTGTTCCAGCCGACGCAGCATCTCGGCCTGGCCCAAGCCGCCGGTAGGATCAACCGTAACCGTCATGTTCGTTCTCCGCACGGATTTTTGACCTGCCCAAGCATACTGGAGGCGCCCGGGTGTAAGGTAGAGTTAGCGGTCGAATGTTCGTCGTGTGTTGCGCACACTGTCAGGTGCGAGTGATGGGAGATTTTGCAGATGAGTGCGGTGACACTGGTCAGAGGGCGTTAGGTACTCACCGGTGACGATGTTCTGTTCGACGCTGCAGTAGCCATCGAAGATGGCAAGGTGCTGGAGACGGGAGACGCACAAGCGCTTACCAAAAAGTACCCGGCGGCGGATCGACTGGGGGATGTATCTAGCGCTGTGTTGCCGGGGTTTGTGAACGCGCACCATCACAGTCATGGTTTTTCCACCATCCAGAACGGTTGGCCCGACTTGATGCTGGAATCCTGGATTCTCGGTTTTGCGGGTTTGCGCAGTGGTCCCATTTACGAGGAAACCCTGCTCAGTGCGGCCAATCAGTTGCGCAGCGGTGTAACCAGTCTGGTCGATGTACACAGCGGCAGCGGTACCGTGTCCGAGTATGGGCAGGAGGTTGATGATGCGCTGCGTGCTTACGAAACGGCAGGTATTCGGGTGGCGTTTGCCACTGGTAGCTCGACGCAAAGTCACCTGGTGCATGGCAAAGGACAAGATGCGGTGTTCTTGGCGTCACTGCCAGACTCGCTGCGCGAAGCGGCTGCTGCACTGCTTCCGGGTGACGACCGCATGACCGACGAGCAGTATCTGACTCTTGTATCCGAGCGTGTCAAAGCATTTTCCCGGCACGAGTTCATCGATGTCTGGTTTGCGCCGCCCGGGCCGCAGTGGGTCAGTGACGAGAACATGCAGGCGATTGCGGTTCGAGCTGGTGAACTCGGGACCCAGGTGCAAACCCATTGCAACGAGTCCTACTACGAAAAGCTGCACGGAGAACGCTTGTACGGTTGCCCGACCGTGTTACATCTCGACAAGCTCGGTGTGCTCGACGAGTGCTTCTCCATTGCTCATGGCGTCTGGCTCACAGGGTCAGAAATCGAGGTGTTGGCGGCGACGGGCGCGGCGGTGTCTCACAACCCCAGCTCGAATTTGCGTCTTCGCGCCGGGATTGCACCGCTCAATGCACTGCTCAAAGCTGGCGCGAGTGTTGCACTTGGCATGGACGGCACCACCATCAACGAAGACGAGGACATGTTTGCCGAGCTCAGGCTGGCATTGAGATTGAACCGTGCGCCTCACTACGAGGCGGAGGTGCCAACGGTTGCGCAGCTCTATGAGATGGCCACCCACGGTGGTGCTCGGCTCATGGATAAGGGTGACGTTGTCGGCCGTATCGCGCCCGGCTATGCGGCCGATCTGATGTTGCTCGATCTCGAACGCGTCATGTATCCCTGGGTGACGCCCGAGGCTGATCCATTGGAGCTGATCACCTTGCGGGCCCAAAAGGCAGATGTTCGACTGGTTCTGGTTGCTGGCGAAGTCGTCGTCCGTGACGGGCGGGTAACTGGCTTCGATGAACGGGAGGTTGCCGACGCCCTGGTCGAACACCTGTCGGCACAGCCATTGCCTACCAACACGGCCGCGGCCGTCGCTGCCATCCGGCCGCACATGGAGCAGTGATATCGGGACTTGGAACATCCGCCGCTCGAGCCGCACACAATTTACAACGCAAGGTAAAGCCAGGCATACGTCATGGAATGGCTTCAGATTCCCTTTCATGGGTGACGCCCGGGTGCTATCCCGTCAAACTGCACACCAGCTCCGCGCAGGCCTAGTGACCAGGCAGTGGTCGGTAGCGGGCACGGAGCATTCGCCGCGCGCACTTTCGTCAATGCGCAGGAGTTGTGCCCAGTGATTTGCCTGACACCTTTACATACCTGTTTTGCTGCGGAGGTTCACGGCCTGGACCTGTGTTCGCCACTCGCTGATGACGTCATCGCTGACATCTTGCGGGCTATAGACGAGTATGCGGTGCTGGTCTTTCGCGGCCAGGTTTTGTCGGATGAACAACAGGTTCGGTTCAGCCGATGTCTTGGAGAACTCGAGCGATCAGGTCAGCTCAGCAACATCACGCGCGATGAAGACCGGCGCTTGTCGCGAGAGATCGGTGATCTGTCGAACCTGGACCGGCACGCTTCTCTACTCGGGCGCCATGACCGCCAGCGCATGTTCAATCTCGGCAATCGACTGTGGCATTCGGACAGCTCATACAAGGTGATTCCAGCAAAGTTTTCGCTGTTGTCGGCACGACGGCTGCCGAACACCGGCGGCGACACTCAGTTCGCTGATATGCGTGCGGCCTACGAGAGTCTGGACAGCGGGACTCGAGAGCGTATCGGGGATCTGATATGCGAGCACTCGCTGATGTTCTCGCGTGGTGTCCTCGGTTTTGATGCTGAGCTCACGAAAGCGGAAAGGCGAAACTTTCGTCCAGTGCGTCAACGCCTGGTCCGGACATTGTCTAGTACAGGCAGACGTTCATTGTTCCTGTCTGCGCACGCTGGTGACATCATCGGTTGGCCGACCCCGGAGGCTCGCGCTCTTTTGCTCGAGTTGACCGAGCATGCGACGCGGCCGGAGCGGGTATACACTCACCGCTGGGCGCTCCATGACCTGGTGATGTGGGACAATCGTCAAACAATGCACCGGGTAAGACCATTCGATGACCTGGCCGAAGTGCGCGACATGCATCGGACGACAGTTGCGGGTGACGAGCCCACCGTCGCCCAATAGCATCAGCCCCTCGCTGGGGCACGAATCGTGAAGTTCGATAGTCGAAGGACCAATCTCGCCGCCTGCTGCGTCGTGCACGGACTTCAAGACGGCCTCGGTGCGGCCTTGTATGTGCTGTTGCCGGTGCTCGCGCAGGTCTTTGGCCTCAGTTACTCGCAGATCGGTATTATTCGGGCGGCCACCAATACAGCGATGGCCATCTTCGAGATTCCGTCCGGGGTGCTCGCGGAGCGCTACGGCGAGCGAGTGCTGTTGGCTTTTGGTCTGGCCTGTGCCGGCGTGGGTTTTCTGCTGTTGCCGTTGAGCCAGGGATTCGTGGGGCTTACCTTATGCTTGCTGATCGCCGGTGTCGGCGCCGCATTCCAGCATGCCTTGTCTTCAGCGATTGTAGTCAGCAGTTTTGATGCTCACGGGCGCCGCGGTGCACTGGGTGTATACAACGCCGCCGGTGATGCTGGAAAGCTGGCGCTCGCCGCCGCATCCAGTGTGGCCATCGGCATCGGTATTTCCTGGCAAGGGATTGCGGTTGGCTTCGGCATGACGGCAATTCTTGGCGGTTGTGTGTTGCTCTACGCGCTGCGCCTGACAGGTGCCGGCGGGGCGCTTGCGGGTTCCCATCCGCACACGGCTAAACCGGTGCTCGCCCCTGGCTGGGGCATCAACGACCGATCGGGCTTTGCGATTCTCTCGGCCATCACGTCTCTGGTGTCTTTGGTGCAGGGCACGTTCTTGACGTTCATCGCCTTTATCATGATCGAGAAAGACGTACCCACCCATCTCGCGGCGAGTGCGGTGGTGCTGACCTTGATAGGTGGCATGGTGGGCAAGTTTGCCTGCGGATTTCTGGCCGGGCGTTTCGGCATCGTGCGTTCGCTGATTTTGGTGCAGCTGCTCACTGCTTTGTGCCTGGTTGGTGTGCTCGGCGCACCGACACTGATTGGTTTCTGCTTGTTGCCGATCGTTGGCGTCTTTTTGCAGGGCTCTTCTTCAATCACCTACGCGACGGTGAGCGACTTCGTGGATTCCGGCAAGCAGTCCAGAGGGTTTGCATTGATTTACTCGTTGAGCAGTGCGGCCTCGATCCTAGGGCCGGTTTGCTTTGGCTACATCGGCGACGTCCACGGGCTGGCACCGGCCATGCTCGGCATGGTGGTGCTCGTGCTGCTGCCGCTGGTGCTGTGTGGCGGCCTTCGCCAGGCATTGTTGCGTACCAGTGTAGAGCCCGCGGTTGCGCCACAAGAGTCATGAGTCAGAACAACACCGTGGCCGAACGTTATGGCGTGCAGGTTGTCGCGATTGTGGATACCAGCGGCTGCAGCCGTCGCTTGGGGCGCTAAGACCCACGGCTCGTTGCCGAAGACTGATCGCAGCGCGAGGCCATACAGGCGTGGTTGAAAGACGGGCGAACTCGCGTTCAACCATCGTGGCAGCCTCCATACTGAATGCGTCTCGAGCGTTTGGAGGCATGGTCGAAGGGATGCGCGAATGCGACTTGACCCGGGACACACTGGGACGATTCGTGCCGGGTCAGCGGCGCGAAAACTACTTGCGGATGGCGGTGGAATCGAGGCTCATGCGGCACAGGTGACCATGTTGTTTTGCGGCATCGAAGGATTTTCTTTGCTGACAGAGGTGACCGGACCACGGGCGACAGTCGAAATTCTGAACGCGTTCTTCTCGGAAATGGTGGCTGTTCTCGAGGATTACGGCGGTACGGTTACGCAATTCCAGGGTGATGCCATTCTGGCGACGTTCAATGTCCCCATCGGGAATCCGGAGCATGCGCAGAATACTTTGAGCGCCGCACTGGCGATGCTGAAGCGCACCAAGTTCCAATGGTTCGCCGGTCGCTCTTTGAGTATCAGGGTCGGTGTCAACACCGACTCTGCGGGGTCAAACCAAGCAGGTCCGTGCATTCGAGGTGGGGGCTAGCTCGGACAGTCCTGGATGACGAAGGATGCCGCCGCTTCGGCCAGTCTTGGCTGAATGGCGGCTGTCAGGCTCTGGTCGGATTCACTCCAACGGCGTGGTTGCTCAAACACACAAGGTTCCAAAATGCCGTACATCAGGTCTTCGAAGTAGAGCGGCGCATGCACCAAAGCTCGATGTCCAAAGCAGCGCTCTTCGAACTCGGCGTTGACGAGGTTCGGGTCGGCACTTCGAACATCGTCGATGTACAACGCATCAGGGCGCGCCAGGGCTTCCGCGAACATTGGATCTTCGGTCTCCAAGGTCGCGGCCTCGCGTTCCCATACACTGGAATCTCGGTTTATTCGGAACTTGTCGTCACTGACCCATTCGTGGGTCATGCGACTCATGCGGCTCACCGGATGCCGCAGGAACAGACAGCAACGTTCGGCATTGATGGCACGTGAATACCATTCGATGACCGCCTGCAGGCCGGCCGACGTGGTGACCGCTTCACTCAGCAGGCGCTCCAAGGTCTGTGCAGTGGATTCATTCATGAGGGTATCCTTCTGAATCTTCGAGTCATCATGCCTTCGCCACACTGATTGTGTAAACGTCCCGGACTGCTGTGAATGTGCGTCCCGCAGGCCCGATGTCACGCAATCGCGGCGACGTGAATCTCATCGAGCACTCGTGCGATGATGAGTTCTTGCTTTCACTGCTGTATCGCAGTGTCAATCCGAGGACTGCACCATGATGCTGACACCGACTGAACTCGAGCGGTTGACGATATTTGTTGCGGCTGAGCTTGCCCGCAAGCGAAAAAACAAAGGACTCAAGCTGAATCATCCGGAAGCACACGCTTATATCATCGACGAGCTGCTGGAAGGTGCTCGCGAAGGTCGGTCGGTGGCGGACTTAATTGGCCATGGCGCAACCCTGCTGAGCACCGACGATGTGATGCCAGGGGTCGCGCGTTTGCTGCCGGTTGTCCAGGTTGAAGGCATGTTTCCCGATGGCGCCAAGCTGATCACGGTTCACGATCCAATCCGACCTGGACAGCAACCGGTTGATGACAGCCATGAGGCGCGGCCCGGTGAAGTGTTGGTTGCGGAAGGTGAGCTGATGCTCTATGAGGGGCGTCGTCGTGCCGAGGTGGAAGTCGTCAATACTGGGGATAGACCCGTGCAGGTCGGCAGCCACATGCACTTCTTCGAGGTTAATCGCGCGCTCGAGTTCGATAGGGAGATTGCCTTTGGAATGAAGCTGGATGTTCCAGCCGGCACGTCGAAACGATTCGAGCCTGGCGAGACCAAGCAGGTTCAGCTGGTTGCCTTTGGCGGAAGCGGACACATCGGCGGCTTCAATGCGTTGACAAATGGTTCCATGCACGACGAAGACGTCAAGCAAGTTGCGTTGCAGCGCGCCCGAGAGGGCGGATTCAAGGGAGCATGAATCCATGAGCACCATCAGCAGAGCCGACTACGCTAGGCACTACGGGCCGACGACGGGAGACCGGGTGCGTCTGGGCGATACCGCCTTACTCGCGCAAGTGGAGCACGACTTTGCATTTCGCGGCGACGAGCTGACCACCGGCGGCGGTAAAACCTTCCGTGATGGTATGGGGTACTCATCTAGAACCACGAGCGCCGACGGCGCTCTGGATCTGGTGCTGCATAACGCACTGGTCATGGATCCGGTGCTGGGCATTGTCAAAGGCGACATCGGCGTTCGTGGCGGACGTATCGTCGGTGTTGGCAAGGCCGGCAACCCCGACATCATGGATGGTGTCAGTCCGGATCTGGTATGTGGCCCATCGACCGTCGTTGCCCACGCGGAAGGCAACATCGTGACGCCGGGAGGCATTGACGTGCATGTGCATCACAAGACACCGGATTTGTGCGCCCACGCATTGAGCAGCGGCGTCACCACATTAATTGGAGGCGGCCATGGCCCGTTGTTCTCGGTCGACAGCGGGGGCGAGTGGACGACAGCGAGAATGCTCGAGGGCTTCGATGAGTTGCCGGTCAATTGTGGCTTGTTCGGGCGTGGCAGCTCACATCATGCCGAGTCCATAGTCGAGCATCTGTCCAACGGCATCATCGGCGTCAAAATTCATGAGGACTACGGCGCGACACCGGCAGTGCTCGACACCTGTCTTGGGGTGGCCGATGAGTATGATTTTCAGGTTCAGCTGCACACCGATACCTTGAACGAGGCCGGCTTCTGGGAGTCGACCCGTGAGGCGATCGCCGGAAGGGCTATCCATATGTATCACACCGAAGGTGCGGGCGGCGGTCATGCGCCCGATATCATTCGGTGCAATGGCGAACCAAATTGTTTGACCTCATCAACCAATCCTACAAATCCGTTCACGGTGAACACCTTCGATGAGCATCTGGACATGATGATGACCATTCATCATCTGAGTGCCCATATTCCAGAAGACGTTGCGTTTGCGGAGAGCCGGATCCGGTCGCAGACCATCGCCGCCGAAGACATACTTCATGACATCGGCGCGATTGCCATGTTTGGTTCCGACAGCTTGGGGATGGGCCGAATCTCGGAAGTGATTTCTCGATGCTGGCAGCTGGCCTCGAAGATGAAAGACCAACGTGGTCGATTGACGGGCGAACCTTTTGCCGCCGCGGACAACGCTCGCATCAAGCGCTATCTCGCAAAGTACACCATCAACGCGGCGCGAGTGTTTGGCATTGATGGCTACATTGGCTCACTGGAGCCCGGCAAGCTTGCAGACCTCGTAATCTGGAAACCGAGTCACTTTGGTATCAAGCCCTCGGTGATCATCAAGGGTGGCTTTACCGCCTGGTCACAGGCGGGTGATGCCGCTGCCAGCATCGGTCTCGCTGATCCACTACTGGCGCGGGCTCAATGGGGCGCGAAGGGCAAGGCGCCGGCGCGTCTGGGCGCGACATTTGTACACCCGCTCGCAATTGAAGCCGGTCTCGCGGAACGTCTCTCCCTGGATAAGCCCATGTGGCCACTTGCAGGCACGCGCACATTGCGCAAGCAAGACATGATGCACAACGATGTGTGTCCGCAGATCGAAGTCAACCCGCAGACCTTTGACGTCTACGTCGATGGCGAGCTCGCCGTCTGCGAGCCCCTCGGCCGCGTGACACTGGGACAGAAATACTTGCTTCGGTAACGATGTTGCGGTGCCTTTAACTAAGGCGGACTACCGCGACTGCAGCACTTGCCCGAACTGTTCGGCAAAGATCGCCCGTTCTTCTGGTAATCCAACAGAGACTCGAATACATCTGTCCAGGGGAGCAACGCCGGGCATACGAATGAAGACGCCGCGTGCTTCCAGTACTGTCAGGATTGCTCTCGCTCTGTCTCCGTCACCGACGTCGATGGCGACGAAGTTGGTTGCTGACTTGAGTGCGCTTAGCCCGAGCCTCTCGGCCAGCGCCTTGTATTCTTCCCGACCTTCAGCCACCCGGGCGACAACATCGGCGACAAATGCCTGGTCGTTGAACGATGCCAGTGCACCTGCGACAGCAATGCGGTTCATACCAAAATGGTTGCGGACCTTGTTGAGGGCTTGAATGACGGGCTTCGCTGCGATCGCATAGCCAACGCGGGCACCGGCCATGCCGTGCGCCTTGGAGAACGTGCGCATACGCACTACACGCGCGTCCCTGGTGTCGACATTCATTTGCACCGAGTCCGGCGCGAACTCTATGTACGCCTCGTCGTACACCAGCAAGCAGTTCTCGGGCAGCGCCGCCATGAAGCTGCGGATAGCGTTTGCATCGTGCCAGGTGCCCATGGGATTGTCAGGATTGGCGAGATAAACGAGCGCAGCGTGGTGCTCGTGGGCAGCTTCAGCGACAGCTTGAAGATCGATGTGATCGTCGCGGTAGGGCACTTTGTGGAGGGTGCCGCCGAAGCCATCGACATGGTAGTTGAACGTTGGATACGCGCCGAGTGAGGTCACCACATGAACACCCGGTTCCACCACAGTCCTCACCAGTAAGCCAAGCAGCTCGTCTACACCTGCTCCTAAGCAGACCTCATCCAGCTCGACCTTGAATCGGTCCGCAATGGCAGTGCGTAACTCGAAGCCTTCAGGGTCGGCATACCATGAGACTCGAGCGATTTCCGCTTGCATGGCCGCTGCAGCCGCCGGTGAAATCCCAAAAGCACTCTCATTGGCGCCGATGCGGGCTTTGAACGTCTGTTTGTTGCGGCGCTGGATGGCCTCGGGACCGACGAACGGGATAGTCGCCGGGAGACCTGCGACCAGTGGTGTAAACGGTTGTGACACAGCGCAGTCCTTAAGAGACCGACTCCAGCACGCCCACTGGACAGCCAACCCCGGTGCCCCCGAGCCCACAGTAGCCGCCGGGCACTTTGGCGAGATATTGCTGGTGGGGTTCTTCGGCGTAGTAAAATGGTGGTGCGTCCACGATTTCCGTGGTTATGTCTCCGAACCCGGCCTGTGATAACTCCTGCTGGTAGGCTGCCAGGCTCGCCTGTGCTGCCTGGCTCTGGGTTTCGTCGAAGGCGTAGATACCGGAACGGTACTGAGTGCCCACATCATTGCCCTGACGCATGCCCTGGGTAGGATCGTGTGACTCCCAGAACACCTGCAGAAGCTCCTCGTAGCTGACCTTGCTGGCATCGTAGAGCACCAGCACCACCTCGTTGTGCCCGGTCTTGCCGCTACAAACTTCCTGGTAGGTTGGGTTCGGCGTATAGCCTCCCGCATAGCCCACAGCGGTGGTGTAGACGCCTTCCGTTTGCCAGTAGCCCCGTTCCGCGCCCCAGAAGCATCCCATGCCGAACATCGCGCGACTCAGGTGAGGCGGAAATGGCTCCACCAACTCGCGGCCGTTGACGAAATGACGCTCCGGCACCTGTAGCGCTTGGTCCCGTCCCGGCAGCGCCTCGCCTGGTGATGGCATCTCGGTTTTTTTGTTGAGCCACAACATGGACGTTCTCCGCGAAAGCTTGGACGCCCTAGTTTGGCCCTATGTGATGCCAGACCTCAAGTGTGGGCCGTTGCGCCGGCAGCGACTGGCAGCATAGTGCCGGCCATTTTGTTGCGTCGCGCGTGCAGCTCAGCCGCGCATACGCAGTGCCTTGGGGT